>Ga0208688_1000185_pt1 | contig 49358 bp, 53 predicted proteins | sample June2015DPH_6_15_FD_184696 | JGI IMG/M metagenome (GOLD analysis project Ga0208688, IMG submission 184696) | Peatland microbial communities from SPRUCE experiment site at the Marcell Experimental Forest, Minnesota, USA - June2015DPH_6_150... | ecosystem: Environmental > Terrestrial > Soil >... | reverse complement strand
CAACCCGCTCGAACGAGAACAAGGCAACCGAGAATAAAGCAGCTGCAACCCGCTCGAACGAGAACAAGGCAGCCGAGAATAAAGCAGCTGCAACCCGCTCGAACGAGAACAAGGCAACCGAGAATAAAGCAGCTGCAACCCGCTCAAACGAGAACAAGGCGGCTGAGAATAAAGCAGCTGCAACCCGCTCGAACGAGAATAAGGCGGCAAAGCCTAAGGTGGCTCGTACGCCCACTGAATCCAACAAGGAGCCTGCGGCTCATGCGCAGCCTGCTCCTCATCCGGCAACGACAGCTCATGCGCAGCCTGCCCCTCGTCCTGCGAAAGAAGCTCCCAAGGCCGAAGAAGGCCCTCGCAAGTAGCAAATTGACTGGGAGTGTGTTCGAAGTGTAAGAAAGTCGATTAACTCTTATATCGGCGCGGATCCAATCCTTGGGCCCGCGCCATTTTTTCCTGGCGGCACGCAGTGATCGAAGTGATGTCCCGCATATCGTGGAGATGCGATCCGCCCAGGGTCATCTTCCGAGTCCCACGAGAGAATTGATCTGTCCTTTCGAGCATTTACTGTTCACTGAGCAGTTTTGACCATTAAGAAACCAGCGGAGCGTCTATAAGGAAAGCAGACTCGCACGAACAAAGGAGCCAAAATATGCTTGGAACTATATTGATCGTGATCCTGGTCTTAGCCCTGATTGGTGTGTTGCCACGCTGGTCGCACAGCCGGGAATGGGGTTATGCTCCGACCGGAGGCTTAGGGCTGGTCCTTTTCGTCGTTGTCGTTCTGCTCGTTCTCGGGCGCATTTGAGCCATGCGCCACCCGGCGATCTCGAAAGGTGCCGTGGCCAAAGGTTGGTGCTTGCCTTCTATCCAGTCCGCGGCACTTCTTCTCGTCGTGCTGATGTGCAGCGGCAGTTTGTCCGCGTACTCCGTTCTGACGCACGAGGAAATCGTGGATCTGTTGTGGACCGACGAGATCCGGCCCCTGCTCCTCAAGCGATATCCGGGACTGTCGGAAGACCAGCTCAAAGAGGCGCACGCCTATGCTTATGGGGGCGCTGTCATCCAGGATCTTGGCTACTACCCGTTCGGCAGTAAAGAATTCAGCAACCTCGTGCACTACGTCCGCAGCGGCGATTTTATTCGCGAGTTGCTGCTCGAAAGCCAGGATGTTGACGAGTACGCCTTCGCGCTGGGCGCCCTGTCGCACTACGCATCGGACATTACCGGACACCGGATGGCAGTGAATCAGGCAGTGGCCATCGAGTATCCAAAGCTGCGAGCGAAGTTCGGCAAGACGGTGACGTATGCCCAGGATAAGACGGCGCACTTGAAAACCGAGTTCGGCTTCGACATGCTGCAGGTGGCGAAGAATCGTTATGCATCGCAGCAGTATCACGATTTCATCGGATTCGAAGTGTCCAAGCCCCTGTTGGAGCGGGTCTTTCCGGTGGTTTACGGAGTGGAGTTGAAAGACGTGCTTACCCACGAGGATCTGGCGGTGGGTTCGTATCGATTCGCTGTCAGCCGGATGATTCCGGAAATGACCCAAGTCGCGCTGCAAACCCACAAGAAAGACTTGATGCGCGAAACGCCAGATTTCGCGAAACGGAAGTTCCTATACCGTCTTTCGCGCTCTGATTACGAAAAGCAGTGGGGGAAGGATTACGTGAAGCCAGGCGTGGGTACCCGGATTCTGTCAACGCTCTTGAGATACATGCCGAAGATTGGTCCTTTCAAAGGCATGGCGTTCAAGAGCCCGACTCCCCAAACGGAGGACCTGTATTTCAAAAGCATCAACACAACCGTCGATCACTACCGGGCCTTTCTCGAAGAAGTGCGCACCGATTCGCTGGCGCTTCCCAATTGTGATTTGGATAGCGGCAACGTAACTAAGGCAGCGGAATACTCTCTGACCGACGTTACCTATGCAACGTTGCTCGCTCGGTTGTCAGACCGTAAGTTCGATCGGACGTCGCCAGAGCTGCGCGATAACATCCTGCAGTTTTATTCTGACCTCTCGGTGCCGATCGAAACGAAGACGGACCAGGTTCACTGGCAAGGCGTGCTGACTGCGCTGGACCAGTTGAAGTCCGTGACGCCGGCGTCGACGGTGGCGGGCACCCCTGCACATTGATTCCCCGTGCGGTTACTCCACTTCAAGAACGCGGCGGTCAATGTGGTTCGCGACATGGAAAAGAATCACACCATGCGTTTGCCGCGGCGTTGTGCCCTCAGCCTACCGAACAGCTGGCTTTTGTTGCGTCGGGATCGCCCCAGCCTCTGAGGGCGTTAGTCGAGAGGGGTCGCAATAACCATAACCCTTCAGACAGGCCGTGTAGTTGCGTCTGTGCTCAATGTCAGCCAGCATCTTGGCCTCGGGTGGACTCAGTTTCGAGTAGTCACAGGTTTCCTGGCCATCCTTGCAAGCGGAGAGATTGCGCTGGTGTTCTGATTTGGCAGTTTGGCCCGCTTCCACTGCAGTAAGTTTAGAGTGGTCGCAGTCGTCCCATCCGTTCTGACAATTCTGCACATTGCGCTGGCGTTCTGCGGTCGCCACTTCCTTCGTTTCCGAAGGAGTTAGTTGGGAATGATCGCAGAGTCCGGAATCGTTCTTACAGTCGGATGCATTGAGCTGGCGCCTGGCTAGGTTCACTTGCCCGGCTTCCGACGGCGTCAGTGTTGAGTGATCGCAGGCGCCCACTCCGTCCTTGCAGTCGGCGATGTTACGCAGGCGCTCCGCGGTGGACGAATCACGCGCTTCGGCAGGCGTCAGTTTGGACCGGTCGCAGGACTGCATCCCGTCGTTGCAATCTGAGACATTGCGCTGATGATCGGCTACGGCCAGCGCCATCGCCTCAGGTTCGGAGAGTTTCGAATGGTCACAGGAATCGTAGCGGTTCCTGCAGTTCGCAACGTTACGCCCGTGGACGGCGAGAGCAACATCCGCCGATTGCGACGGACTTAGCTTGGACTGATCACAGACATCGCGGCCAGCCTTGCAGGCCTCCAGGTTTCGCGCAAGATCCGAGGATTGAGCAAACGCCAAAATTGGCCACAAGCTGAGGCAGGCTAGTGCACAAAGACATTTGCGTGGAATAACTCTCATAGTCTGTCCTCTCTGCGGACGATCGATCACGTTGGCAACGAAAGCTCATCCTCCGAGAACGTAGCCACACACTCGGTTCACTGATGGGCAACTACTGCTTGTTGTCTTCTCTGGCTTCCGCGATGTGGGCCTGGTGGCCGGCTTCGGACACAGCCTTCACAAACGCGTCTGCGCTTGCGGGAGTTGACGCATGGCCCGAAAGAATGTTGCGGAACATCATGTGGTGGCCATAAATGGCGCGAGTCGAGTCGTTGTCCTGCTCGATTACCGCGCCTTCCAACGTCAGGCCGGCAAACACGCCTTTCGAGCGCGAATAAGTTAGGACTTCAGTGTTCAGCAATATGTCCGTTCCGGCCGAAGTGTGACGGCCAACCGGGCCCGCCGCTACCGATCCTTCGCCCGTAAGTTCGAGCTTGCTGGAGAGCAGATGCTGTAAACCACGGTCGTTCATAACCAGCATGACCAGATCCACGCCTTCGACGCCGATCTGCAATCCCCAGCTTCCACCGCCAACGGAGACGAATGCGGGGGCGCTCCAGCCGTCAGGCGTGCGGCAGGAGGCCACGCCACGGCCATGCTTGCCACCAAAGATGAAGCCGCCCTTGATCAAGTTTGGCACTACTACGATGCACTTTGCACCGCTCAACACTTCTTCCGGGATACCTTTGTCGGGAGTTGACATGATCGATTGCAGAACCTCTACGGATTTTTGCATGCGGTCGACCGTGTCTTCCCGGTCCGAACCTGCCCACGCGTAGGTTCCAGCCAGGCCTAACAAACTCATCAACATCAGTGAAATTGTCTTTTTCATGAATTGTTCCTTTCGGAGCTGCGGAACTAAGGAGAGACAACTTCAGATGGGCTGACTTAGTTCAGAAGACCTGAAAGAGAGAGAAGAGGTGCTCGTCTCTAGCGTCATGATCGCCCAGGCATCCGACAATAGCTGATCTGAATTGCTCACTTCCGCCTTGGTCGCTACGCCAAAATTGGTCGATCTGCGCCGTGCCAGTTGAAGAGTTTTCTCAGAATGTGAGCAATCCTGCACAGCATCGTCCGCCTCGGCCTGTCATGGTTGACTCGTTCGGGTTGTCTTGCAGGAGATGCGAAACGAATATTTCTGCGAGAGCCTCCAGCCATTTATACGGTGACGGAACAGTCCCGGCGCGGTCTGAGAGGCTTCCGGAAGATCACGGAGCGGGCCCGGATGTTCGTTACACGTCAAACCACGGTTTCGTTTAGCCGCATCCGGGGCGTCTGGTCAAAATTGGACACTCCCATTCCAGATGACTCGCCACACTCCTCGCGAAAAGGGCGCGTTTTCTGGTCAATTGCGGCTTGAGGAGTGTCGGCCTGGCGACCGGCCCTCCCTTCCCGCAACCTAACGGCACCTCACGGCACGTCGCAGACGTGCTGGCGTTTGAGCCTTTAGCTTTCCTTCGCGACGCTGAGCCGGCTTCACAGCAGCATGAAGTGGACGGTCGCCAACAAGAAGTGGGCCCCGTCCGACTTGGTCACCAGCGCATCGACCGACTTCAAGCACACCAATTGAAACGACAGTACCTTCACCTCAGAGATGTCGGACCAGCCATCCCGTTGCGAACACCTATGCTGCTACTGCTTCGGCCGTGTGCAGTATGGACGGGATCTCATGACATGCAACACGTGACTCCTGAGCTTGGTCACTTGTCTTTCGAAACACGTTCCCCAGATTACCCATCCTTGAGTTTTCAAGTTTTCATGCGATCCCGAGGCGCCTGAATACGGGGACTTTGACAATGTCCACCATGAGGGCAAAGAGAGCTGCTCCCAAAAGCGTTCCTGCCATCACAAGCAATGGCAGAGGTGCCATAGCGATCCCTCGATTCGCCAGCGTGGAGGCGATCAACAGATCGACTACCGACGAAAGCACCAGCCAGGAGCTGGGGCGGGTCGACCAGAGGCTCTGACGAGTTCGATTCGTATACATCGTTGCTTGATTGCCGAACACGATGACCAGGAAGGCGAGAGTTCTCAGTGTCTCCATTCCAAGACCCAAGCGGAATTTGCCGATGGCCAGTACCGCGGTGCAAAACACCAGCTCGGAGATGCCCATGAAAACGCCCGCGATCGTCAGGTTGCCAACTCGCCATGCACTTGGCATCGGGGACGGTCGCACATTGTCCGTTGTCAAGGACATGCCTAGGAAGTCGCCGGTGATCATGATAATGACCATCAACATTGGGGTCAGGATCGCGTGTCCGGTTATGATCAGACCCACTGCCAGGAAGAGCACCTGCACAATCTTCTTTGTAACCGAGTTCAAGGTATAGGTCAGGATGCGCTGGAACGTTACTCGGCCTTCTTTTACTGCGGCCACAACACCTTCAAGTCCTGGCTTGGTCAGCACGATTCCAGCCGCCGACTTGGCGACGTCCGTCGCAGTCGAAACCGCAATCCCCATCTGCGCCTGGCGCAGCGCGGGCGCGTCATTGGCGCCGTCGCCGCACATGCCTACGGTGTGGCCGCTCTTCTGAAATGCCTGAACCAAGTGATACTTGTCCTCGGGAAGGACTCCGGCAAAGACCGCGAAGTTTTCTGGACGGACATTCTCCGGGATTGGGCCGGGCCGACAGATCGCTCCGTCCAGTCCCACCGCTCGCGCGATGATCGCCGCCGTCGCCGGTGCATCCCCGGTCACCATCACGGTGCTCACACCCAAAGTGTGCAGCTCCTTGATAAGCTCGGCTGCATCCGTGCGAGGTGGGTCGCTCAGCGCGATGATTCCTGCAAGGCGCATCGTCGCCGGTGTTCCCACGGCAACTGCCAGAACCCGGAAGCCCTTCTCCTCGAGTTCGTGCGCCGTCGCGGCCGCTGTTGGTACTGGTTCGATCAGTTTGATCACCGCCGCAAACGCCCCCTTCACGACACGCAGCGTGCCGCCGTTTGCATCCACCGCTGCCGCCTCGGACATTTTTGTCGCTGGATCGAAGGGAACGAACTTAGTCAGTTTCGGCAGATTGGCGGTGGACGTTTTGTTGGCGGCAGAACGGATGGCTGCGTCTACGGGATCCTCTCCGCCATCGGAGCTAGCTAAAGCCGCCATTGCCAGCACGTGCTCTTCATCGAAGCCGGGTTCAGGACGGATGGCAGTCAGCGCCAGTTCGTTGCGAGTTAATGTCCCGGTTTTGTCCGTGCAAAGAACGTCCAGCGTTGCCGCCTCGTCCACAGCCGACAATCGCGTTGGAAGCACACCCAATCGTGCCAGGGCTCTTGCGCCGAGTGCCGCTGCAAGCGTAAACGTGGCGGGCAGCGCCACCGGGATCGACGCTAGAACTGCGGTGAGAACGAGGGGGATCATCTCGCCAATCGGCATTTTATGGGCACGGGCGTACGCTACCAGCATGACGATGATTACGCCATTGAAGATGGCAAGATTTCGCACCACGCGTACAACGGTTTTTTGCTGGGTACTTTCGACATGGGCGGTGCGGACGAGTTCCGCGGTGTGACCAAACTTCGTGCTGACCCCGGTCGCGGTGACGATCGCCGTGGCTTCTCCGCGTCGCACCAGCGCTCCTGCATAAGTCTGCAGGCCTGGTCCAGCTTCGATAGGGACGGATTCGCCGGTAAGCATGGATTGATCGAGTAGGATCGACCCCTCGACCAACTTTACGTCGGCTGCAACCACGCCACCGAGCGACAGTTTTACGGTGTCGCCGGGCACCAGTTCAGTAGCGGGTATGTTCTTCCAAGAGCCGTCGCGCCGCACCGAAGCCGTAAGAGCGAGCCGCGATTTCAGCGCGGCAAGAGTAGCCTGTGCGCGTCCTTCTTGGAAAAATCCCAGAGCAGCGTTGAATACTAGGAGCCCAGCGATGACTGCAGCTTCGACATAGTCGTGGAGGACCGTCTGCAGGATGATCGCAGCTTCAAGCATCCATGGGACCGGCGCCCAAAATTTGGCCAGCGCCATACGCCATGCCGGTATCGTGGTGTCCGGCATTGCGTTTGGGCCGTACTTCGCTAGCCGTGCTCTGGCTTCATCGCTGGTGAGACCGCGCGACAGGTTATCTTGACCGCTAGCTTGTGGTGTGCTCGCCAAAGCAATCGCGTTGGCAGTTCCGGAAGGCATCGTTTCACCAGGACTTTTGAACCTGGAGATTCACGGTGGAGAATGTACGCGCCCTCATGGTATGCCACACGATCAACCTCATCAACGATGCGCGTCATTCGTGAGAACCACTTTGAGGGCGCCCTCTTTTGCCGCGTTTCCCAACATGTCATACGCCTTCATGATGTCATTCATCGCGAAACGATGAGTCACGAGCTTGCCCGGCTGCAACTTGCCCGAGCGCACGACTTTCAGCAGCATTGGTGTGGTTACGGTGTCCACCAAGCGCGTAGTGATTGAAATATTGCGGTCCCAGAGTTTCTCCATGTGCAGTTCCACCGGTTTCCCGTGGACGCCCACGTTCGCGATGCGTCCGCCGGCCGCGACAATCGCCTGGCAGATGGCGAAGGTGGCGGGAAGCCCGACTGCCTCGATGGCCACGTCGACGCCGGCACCCTCCGTCAGTTCCATTACCTGATGAGCGGCGTGTCCATCCGAGCTGTTGATCAGAGTGGTTGCACCAAACTGCTTTGCGACCGCGAGGCGCTTGTCGTCTAGGTCGATCATGAAGATTGCCGCCGGTGAATAGAACTGCGCCGTTAGCAGAACGGCGAGCCCGACGGGCCCCGCGCCCACGATGGCAATTGTGTCTCCGGGCTTCACTCGCCCGTTCTGGACGCCGCACTCAAAGCCGGTCGGTAAAATGTCGCTAAGCATCACCAGTGCTTCTTCGTCTTCAGCCGGCGGGAAGCGGTAGAGACTTCCATCGGCATGTGGGGTACGCACGTACCCAGCCTGGGTTCCGTCGAGGGTGTTGCCCAAAATCCAGCCGCCGCGCCGGCAGTGGGAATACATGCCTCTTCTGCAGAAGTCGCACTTCAGGCAGGCAGTGACGCACGAGATGATGACCTTGTCTCCAATGTGAAACTCTGCGACATCAGTTCCGACTTGCTCAATGACACCAATGCCTTCGTGGCCCAGAATGCGGCCTTCGGCCACGGACGCGAGATCTCCCTTCAGAATGTGAAGATCGGTTCCGCAAATCGTGGAAGTGGTAATGCGCACGATGGCATCGCCCGGATCCTCGAGCGTGGGGCGCGGCTTGTTTTCCCATGCCCGCTTGCCTGGACCGTGATAGACCAGCGCTTTCATGGTAGTGCTGGTGCTCGGAGTTGCGGCACTGGCGGTCGTCAGTTCGAGCTCAGCGATTGTCATTAAAAAATGACTCTTGTTTTCTATTGTCCTTGGGATTCGAGCTTAGCAGTGACTCTGCCACTCTTCTGAGCAAGAGTGATCACTCTCGCCCGGCCAATCGGATGTAGCTACACGCCAGGAGAAGACGTTGATGGCACCAACCACTTTGGCCAAGAAGAAGTGCGGCTTCGACCCGAAAAAATTCCTCGCTACCTTCGCCGCTGGCAAAATCCTGGCCTCTCCCAAAGAAACAAACAATCCGCAGGCAGGGGCAAGTGCCTGATGCAGTTTGCAGGTCTGCAGTTCACTTCTAAATGTCGGTCTCCACGATTAGCTGGCACCCTGCAATCCCACAAACAAACTTCAGACAGCGATGAGCAAGTCAGGCATTTGCTGGATCTAATCCGGAGAACGGCGCGACTTTCGTCGCAACCAGCACCTCCAACAACGTGGCGGTGTTACGAACGCTTCCTGAAATAGTGATGAGTGCTTCTGTGACGAGGGGATGTTGCTCCGCCAGCAAGTCAAGACGGTCACTCACGTTGTAGAGTTGCTGAACTTCGCGCAGGATCGCATTCGAATGCATGGGGTACGCGGCTTTCTTGAGAGCCTAAGGAGAGAAAACTTCAGATGGGCTGACTTAGTTCAGGGAACCTGAAAGAGGGGAAGGTGGTAACCACCTCAACTTCATCATATCACGTGGGGAGTCTCTCCCCCGTGGAGCCACCCTGTTAGGTTCGCTCACTTGCCTCGGCAGTACTGTGCAGAATCGCTCACTTTCTGAGGGAGTACGTCTTACCGGCCCTTCGGGAGTCTCTGCTGGCACTCCTCCCACTCTCGTCTCAGGTGGCAGCTCCGATTCAAAAGACGATCAATTCTGACCAGCTTTCCGAAGCCTAGAGTTTGATACTGGACATCACAAGGTTCTGACGAGAAGGAGAATCTCGTGAACCAACCTGGTTTTGTGGAGGTTTCAATGAACCTAAATCTGCTGGATCCAAAGCTCATTGTGCTCGCCGCGGTGGTGATTCTGATCATCGCAGTTCTTGCTTGGCTGTACGTGCGAAAACGCAGGAGTACGACTGCAGATCTGCGAAAGAAATTTGGGCCCGAGTACGATCGGGCGGTGCAGGCGCATGGGTCAGAACGAAAAGCGGAAGCGAAATTAGCGGATCGCGAGAAACGGGTTGAAAAGCTCAACATTCGCGATCTTGATCCGATGGAGCACGAACGCTTTTCGAAACGGTGGGAGTCCGTACAGTCTCGTTTTGTCGATTCCCCGAAGGGGGCAGTCGCAGAAGCCGATGACTTGGTGTCCTCTTTAATGAAAGCTCGTGGCTATCCCGTATCCGATTTCGATCAGCGGGCCGCCGACATTTCTGTCGATCATCCCCGAGTGGTGGAGAACTACCGGTCCGCGCATGAGATTGCGCTGCGGGTTGGCAAAGACCAAGCAACCACGGAAGAACTGCGAACGGCGATGATTCACTACCGCTCTCTATTTGAGGAACTGGTACAGGTGCCAGTGGCTGTTGAAAGAAAGGAAGTGGCGTAATGGCGCTTGGCGACTACGCTCTGGCAACGGAGTGGAGACACAATCGAACCTTATTGCAAGAAGAAAGGAAAAAATGATGAAACCAAGCACGCAAGACCGGACCGAGGGCAAACTCCACGAAGTGAAGGGAAAAATCAAGGAGGAGGTTGGAAAGGCGACGAACGACCCCGATCTGGAAGTCTCAGGGGACGCGGAAAAGAAAGCTGGCAAAGTTCAAAAATGGATCGGCCGTGCTGAAAAGGCCGTCGGCGAATAAGGAAGTATCAACACCGGCCGTAAAGGGCACAGGAGGGTACCATGTCACAAACCGTAGTGGAAAGAACGGCTGAACACATCGCCGAATCAGCTCACCAGGCTTCTCGCGCAACCAGTGCGATTGCCGATGCAATAGAGGATGGCGTGGGAGTAGTGAGGCGTGCCGCAAAGCATGGCGGTGATGCTGCCGAAGAATTCTTGGATGACACAACTCAGCGCCTCCAGCGACACCTTCTGCTAACTGTTGCGACGACGTTTGCGGCAGGCGTCACCGCAGGAGCACTGATCGGCTGGATGATGAAACGAAGGTAGATCAAAGCCCTTAAACCGACAAAGATCTACCGAGCGGTCAGAATAGCGCCGCCAGATCCTTTAAAACGAATGTTGAAAAAGAAGAATTTGGAAAAGGAAAACGAAAATGACGACAAATGAGCGGATAAAGTGTGCGCACCTACCGTGCCACTGCTTGGTTCAAGCTGGCGACAAATACTGCGGTCAAGCCTGTAAAGATGCGGGATCCAGGGAGGTGGAGATTGCGTGCCAGTGTGACCACGGAACTTGCCCGCTTACCGCATGAGGAGCAGTAACCGCTTGTTGGCGGGACTTAGATTAACCGAGGAGGAATCGACATGAAGATGCGCAGACTTATGCTTTTGTTGTTGGCAACTGCGGGCCTCGCGGCCCTGCCAGTGCCGGCGAAGGCGCAAGCACTTGCCGATTCAGGAGACACCTCTGGCACTGTTGCAAGCACAGCGCCGGCGCCGCCAGATCTGATCTACACGCGTCCGACAGAGAAAACGAAGATCGAGAACTATCTCTTCGATGCGTTCGGCCCGTATCCAGCTGCCGGCGCAGCGTTTGCGGCTGGCATCAGCCAAGCGTATAACACCCCACCGGAGTGGAAGCAAGGCGCTGAGGGCTATGGCAAGCGATTCGGATCGGACTTTGGCATCGCAGCGATCAGTACGACGACGCGCTATGGGCTAGCGGAAGCGTTCAGGGAAGACACGTTGTACTACCGCTGTGAGTGCAAGGGCGTGTTTCCACGGCTGCGCCATGCCGTGATCTCGACCTTGACGGCGCGCCGCGGCCAAGACGGCCACAGCGTCTTCTCTTTCCCTGCGCTCGTCGCGCCATATGCCGGCTCTATGACTGCCGTCTATGCGTGGTATCCCGGCCGCTACAACGGCAAGGATGCACTTCGGATGGGTAATTACACCATGCTGGGATATGTGGGTGGGAACATCGCCCTTGAATTTCTCTATAGCGGACCTCACTCCCTGCTTCATCGCATGCACCTGAACAATGGGCACGCCGCGCCCAACCCTGGTTCAAACCCGTGATCGACCGGAAATTAGTCGCGGCCGCAGGCTTGGAACCCACCCTTCCGGTGCCACGGACCCCACTCATGCCGCCCACTGTGAGTCCCTCCAGGGGCCTGGGCCTGATCAACGAGTTTTTCGAATGGTTCGGCGATCTGGGGATATTTTTCTGGCGAGTTGTGCGGGCTGCGGTGACTCCGCCGTTTGAATTCCGCGAATTATTTCGACAACTCGACGAGATCGGATCAAAGTCCCTGCCGCTGGTCGCTTTGGCCGGTGCCGCCACCGGGGTTGTACTTTCTTTGGAAGCCCGTTACAGCCTGACTCGATTTGGTGCGAAGTCGCTGCTTCCCGCCGCTATTGTGTTCTCCGTGATCCACGAGACAGGGCCGATCATCACGGGTCTGGTAGTGAGCGGTCGAGCGGGTGCTGGCATTGGCGCGGAGTTGGCGTCCATGAAAGTGACCGAACAGATCGACGCCATCGAGGCGTCCGCAGTGAATCCCTACAGGCTGTTGGCGGCAACCCGCATCTTGGCTTGCATCCTGATGCTCCCTTTGCTGACCCTCGCTGCCGACTTTTGCGGCCTGCTGATGGGCTGGGTTACGCAGGCATTGGTTGAACCGGTCTCTTTGCACCAGTTCATCACTACCGGTTTTAGCGGCGCCGATTTCAACGATTTCCTGCCGCCCACGCTCAAGACTGCTGTGTTCGGCCTGATCATTGGGCTGATCGCGTGTTTTCAGGGAATGCGGACACAGGGAGGCGCTGCGGGGGTGGGCCGCGCGGCCACGAGTTCGGTAGTCTTGTCTTCGCTGTTCGTGATCCTAGCCGATGTCGTGCTGGTGAAACTGATCATCATATTTTTCCCGTGAACATCGATTAAACAGCCCGCGAAACAAGTATGAACACAATCGATCAAATTGCGATGGAGCGAGCAGAAGCTGAGGAGCACGGCAGTGCGCCAGTTGTCGCCGTCGAGGACTTGCGTAAGTCCTTCGGAAGTCAAAACGTCTTGAGCGGGATTACCCTGAGTGTGAAGCGCGGCGAGACCCTGGCGGTGTTGGGGCGCAGTGGTACCGGTAAGAGCGTATTGCTACGGCTCATCATCGGCCTCGAAAAGCCCGACTCGGGATCGGTTCGCATCCACGGTCAAGACATCGGCGGCCTGGCTCTCGACCAACTCGGCGAGATCAGGAAGAAAATGGGTTTTCTGTTTCAGCACGCCGCGCTCTACGATTCGCTAACCGTCGAGCAGAACGTCGCTTTTCCGCTGCAGCACCATAAGAAGGAGATGTCGAAGTCTGAGCGGGGCGACCGGATCACGCAACTGCTGGCGGAAGTGGGCATGGAAGGCGACCTTGCGAAGATGCCTTCGGACATCTCGGGTGGCATGCAGAAACGAGTAGGGCTGGCACGTGCGCTGGCTTTGGAGCCGGATATTCTGCTGCTCGACGAACCCACCGCCGGCCTCGACCCCATCAGCGCAGGGGAGATTGATGACTTGGTTCTCAAGCTCCAGCAGGAACATCACGTGGCATCCATCGTAGTGACTCATGATCTGCACAGCGCGAAGACGATTGCGGACCGGTTGGCCCTGCTCAATGAAGGGGAAGTGGTGATCGAAGGCAGCTTTGAAGAGCTTCAGAAAAGTGACGACGAGTTTGTCAGGGAATTTCTGAGGCATTCGTAGGAGGATATATGTCGAGAGCGGCGCGATTGGGAGCTTTCATCGTTGCGACACTGGCAATTCTAGTGGTCGGTGTCTTCATCATCGGAGGCAAGCAGTATCTTTTCAGCTCAACATACCAATTGAAAGCGCAGTTCGACAATGTGGTGGGCTTAGACGCTGGCGGCGATGTGCGCGTGGGCGGCGTTCACAGTGGGACTGTGCACAGCATCGTGTTGCCCCACAAGCCGGGCGAAAAGGTAACGGTAATCATGGATCTCGGTAAATCCACACACGAGATCATCAAGCAAGACTCCGTGGCCACAATCGAAACCGAGGGGTTGTTGGGCAACCAGTATCTGGCGATCTCGTTTGGATCCGCTGGCACAGCCGACGTGCGGGATGGTGATACCATCGCCAGCCAGCCGCCACTCGAAATGTCGGACCTGCTCCAGAAGACAAGCGGCATTTTGGATAGCAGCCAACAAGCCATTCAGAACGCAACTCGGGCGGCAGCGAATCTAGACTCGATCAGCGCCAAGATCGATGGGGGTCAGGGAACCGCAGGAGCGCTGGTTAACGACAAACAGCTTTACAGCAACCTCGAACAGACGACGAGTGCCATGCGTGACACGATGGTGGAGGCGCAAGCCGGGGTTACCGACTTCCAGGAGAATATGGAAGCCATGAAGCACAATTTCTTCCTGCGCGGGTATTTCAAGAGCCGCGGATACGAAGATTCGGCCGAACTCGCCAAGAATGAGATCGAGCGGCTGCCGCAAGGCACGCCGACAAAGCAGTTTACCTACTCAGCGAAGCAGCTTTTCGATAAGCAAGATTCGGCCAAGCTGAAGAACCAGAAGTCTCTAAACGCTGGCGGCGAGTTTTTGGCGAATAACCAATTTGGCTTTGCGGTGATCGTGGCATCCGCAGGCATGGAAGGCGATACCCAGAAGGACTTGGTCCTAACTGAAGCCCGAGCCATGGTCGTGCGCGAGTATCTGGTTGAAAACTTCGGATTTGATGATAGTCAACTTAAGACTCTCGGAATGGGCAAGCAGACGGAAGCGAATTCGGATGCTGGCTGGGGTGCGGTGCAGATCTTCATCTATCCAATCGGGACCGAAACTCCACCCAACAAGCAGACGCAGGCGGCTATCCCATCCAAAACAACCTCAGACCAACCAGTTCAGGCTTCCGCAGCCGCAACACCGAAGCCGCAGTAGAGGTTGCTGGCAAAAATACGGCCCAATTCGGAGAGCTCGAAGCGCGGTCATGGGTTAGCGGCGGAACACCGACCACTCGGATCCTCACGACCGAGTAGCTCACTCTTCAGGGTGGATTCGAAGCTTTCATCGAGTTGGCCGATTCATTCCCTTTTCACCACAAGGACTATGGGATGGATGCTCGGAACTGAGCTTTTTTGAACAGATTTCGACATCTCCGGAATGAGAAAGTTCTGCCAGAACCATTTGCGAGCGAGACGGAGTCCGCGGTTATGTTTCGTCCGAAAATCGGCCCTCAATCCACGCAACCCGTGTCAGCAGGGCATCACCGAGCAAGCGAGGGATGATGGGCCAGAGGAATCACAATGTATATTCGTTTCATTCGTACGCTTTTGTTCGCGCTCGTCGTGCTGTCGATGTCGGCAGCGTCGTTTGCGCAAATTGGCGTGGCCATCAGGATCGGCCCGCCCGCGCTGCCTGTCTATGAGCAGCCGCTTTGTCCGGGGGACGGTTATCTCTGGACGCCCGGCTACTGGGCCTACGATTACGACGTCACCGATTACTACTGGGTGCCGGGCACATGGGTGATGTCGCCGGAAGTTGGTTTCCTGTGGACTCCAGCCTATTGGGGTTGGGGCGGCGACGGATTTGTTTTCTATGACGGCTATTGGGGGCCGCACGTAGGCTTCTACGGCGGGATCAATTACGGCTTCGGTTATTTCGGTGTGGGCTTTGAAGGCGGGCGTTGGGATAACGGACACTTTTTCTACAACCGTTCCGTGAACAACGTGAACATGAATGAAATTCACAACGTTTACAACACCCCCGTACTGAACCACAACGACAGCCACGTCAGTTACAACGGTGGCAATGGCGGAATCAGCGTGCGTCCGACACCTGAAGAGGAGGCTGCGGCGCGTGAGAGACATATCCCGCCGGTAGCGGCTCAAACTCAACATGCGCAGGCGGCCCGAGCCAACCCGCAGGAACGCGCGTCAGTAAACATGGGCAAGCCGGGCGTGGCAGCGACACCCAGGCCCGGAGATTTTAATGACCGTGGCGCGTTACCGGCCAAAGAGGCAGGAGCGCCTTATACTCCAGGCAATCGGGGAGGAAATCAGGGAAGTTCAGAGAACAACGCCGCACGAACCAGCACGGCCGTCCATCCTCACGACCTTCCGCCCTTGGCACGGAGCGCTCCAAATACGGGCAACCCGAAGCTGGACAAGAAGTACCAGCAGCAGCAGGAAAAGCAAATCGCGAAGCAGCAACAGGAACGAGACAAACTCCAGCAAAAGCAGGACCAGGAGCACGTGAAGCTGGATAAACAGAAGGCGAATGACGCACAAAAGCAGCAGGTGGAGCAAAAGCACCAGCAACAGACGCAGCAATTGCAGCAAAAACACCAACAGCAGACGCAGCAGTTGCAACAGAGACAGCAACCCGCGAGCCGGGAACCGGCCAGGAGGTAAGATCGCCCTCCACGGGAAAGTCCTAATCGTTCACTGAACGAGCTTCATTGAAGGAGCATTGCGGGACGAGAAACCGCCGCAGTCATGAGTCATATGAAGGCGGAGGGATTGATCCGCGTCCGTATAATTGTGCGATCTTGGTTAACAATTGGCTGGCCAATCGATCCTTGGCTATCAGGGCGTCAACCAGGTTCAACGCCTGCTCCGGAACTTTCACTGCCCCGGTGAGCATGATGATTGGCGCGAGCGGCCTGAGCCGCTTTATCTCGACGGCAAGTTCTTGCCCGTTCATTTCCCGCATAGGGTAGTCGACAATTACAACGTCAACCGAGTGCATAGAGGCCAGCTCCAATCCTTTGCTACCGCTTGGAGCAGTCAGAACCGTATAGCCGAAGCTCTCGAGGAACGATTTCTCGCATTCCAGCACATCCTCGTTATCGTCGATGCAAAGAACGACTGCGCTTTGGAGTGCCGGATAAGCCTCTACGGGCATAGTTCACCTTGGAACCCATTTTCAATACTCGGGGTCCAGGAAACTGTTCAAAATTGCTCACCTATGTTCCTTGCAACACTGCTTGCCGATCACCCTCCTATCCACGCCCAGCGGTTGACTTTTTGTGGAACGCACGCGCAATCTCACCCGAGCCGTTGCTGTCTGGTTTCTTGAGGGATTGCGCTGGGAAGAACAGCTAGTCGTGCAGAACTACATTGAGCAGCGAGCTGTGGACTTGCAGCCCGCCGTTGTAGTGAATAAATCCCAATTTCCTGAACCGGTTCATGAAGAAACTGACTCGCGAGCGGGTTGTGCCGATCATTTCCGCCAGCATCTCCTGACTGATCTTGGGCACTACGGTTTCGGGTATCCCTTCCTTGCCAAAATGAGCGAGCAGCAAAAGGATCCGGGCCAGCCTCTTTTCGCTCGAATTGAAAAGCTGATCAACCAGGTCTTCTTCATAACGGATGTTCCGCGACAACAAATACGCCACGAACAGGTCAGAAAAATCGTGCTCCCGATGGAGCGCTTCCATCATGGCTTTCTTGTCGATTCGCAAAACTGTGCAATCCGTTATTGCGGTTGCAGAGCCCATGCGGAGAGCTTGGCCCGCAAGCGAACCTTCGCCGAAAAAGTCTCGCTCCCCTAGTATGCCGATCGTTGCTTCTTTGCCAGTCTTCGAGACCACGGTGAGCTTTACCTTGCCCGTCTGGATATAAAACACCGCATCAGCGGTATCCCCTTGGGCAAAGATTCCTTGTTTCTTCTGGAAAAGCACAGATTGCCTGCCCTCGCCGATGGTTGCGAGGAACGCTTGGGCATCGAAGTCGCGCCCTTTCTTGGCCTTCGCACTTGGATCTACGGTCTTACGCTCTGTTTGGAATGCCGGGGAGGTCGAAGTTTGGCGGGCGATCTTCCCTTTGCGTGGAGAACCACTCGGTTGGCCAGCAGGAGACATAGACACCTCCCTCAGCCTAAACAACGCCGTGTTCATTTTATCGCTTTCCTCGACAGCGTGAATAGCCGAAAAATACTACTTAAATGGCTGAACGGTTCCCAAATCACGCGGATTTAGGGGAGTTTGTTTGAGAGCTCACGAAATGAGCCGTTCTGCACAGTATTGTTAGAGCAAGTGAGCGAATCTAGTGCCGGCGTACAAATTGAGGAGAAAAAATGTTTTTCGCTAGTAAAGCCGCGTGCGCTGGGATTGCCTTCATATTGCTGGCGACGGGGATCTCGGGACCACGCCCGACGCCGCTCGCTTCGGGACCCAACCGCAGCAAAGAAGTGCCAGCGGTCGCGCATCGGAACGATGTCAAGAAGATGCAGCAAAGTCTGCAGGACAAAGGACACTACAGCGGAGTGGTCGATGGTGTGTTCGGTCTCCGAACCAGGGCGAGCATTCGCGGATTTCAGAAAGCTGAGAATCTGCCAGTCACAGGGCAGCTTGATGCCTCGACGGCCATTAAACTCGGAGTCACACAAGAGGTTCGCGAGGAGACGGGCTACGAGACTACACAAGGTAAACCTTCGGCAGGCGTGAAGTGGTCTCATGGTTCGGGGCGAAAAAGCAAGACACCACGGAAAGCAGTCAAGAGAGTTACCGCTCCTGAGAGCGGCCAGGAAGAGAGCGAGAAGACACTTCAAGCCGAGAACGACAAGCACCCACAATAGTTTGAGTTGTTCCCAGTGGAGGAGAGCCAACAGGGCGAGTCTCCACCCGCGGACTTATTTCCAGCCCAGCTCGCCATCGTACTGTCGGATAACGCCGTAGCACTCGCAGGCAAAGTCTTCAAGTTTCTTACGATTCACGATCTTCACTGCGCCACGGGTATACTCGATGAGCCCCTTCTTCTGCAAGACACCAGCTGCCAAGCTCACGCTAGGCCTATCTGTCCCTAGCATCGTTGCGAGAAAATCATGAGTGATGGGTAGCGTCCCTGAGTCCACTCTGTCCTGAGTCATTAGCAACCATCGCGCAAGGCGCCGCTTAATATCGTGCAGCCGATTACACGCAGCCGTTTGTGCAACCTGCATACCCCGAATTGCGGCATAGCGGTTCAACATCATTTGCAGGTGTGGAGCGGATTCCAACGTATCTTGCAAAGCCCCAACTTTTACCCGAAATCCGTCCCCCGTAACTTGTACCACCGCCCGCAGCGGTCCCCTGCTCAGGCCAACAGCCGCCGGTGTTCCTGTAAAGCCCTCATTGCCAACTACGCCAGCTTCGGCGGTTTTGCCATCTTTCATTACGACGACAAGAGAAATCAAACCTCGATTCGGAAAATACGCAAAGTCCAGCCTTTCACCTGTTTCGTGAAGGACCAGATGATTTGGCAAGCGGACGTATTCGAGGTGAGGGCGCAGTGAGTTGTACTCGCTATCGGAGATCGATAGAAGTATTTTGTTGCCGACTGGCTTTCCTGCGGCATTCGTCCGCTCGCCAGACTGCACGACTTGGAGGTCCTTGCGTGCCACAAGCGAGAAGCGAAAACCCTCCCGGACGCGGGGATGAACCCACCCGTCGTGGTGTGTGAAACAGGAACTCTGCTTATTCGCGCTACGCAGAAGATTGTACCGGGTCTAAAACCGACGCTTCTGTAGGGTATCTTACATTGGCCTCACCGCTGCGACGCGCAAGCATCGCGGCGCATGAAACGTGACCAACACTCAAAGCGATTCCGCTTCACTTCAAACCAGGCCCCGAAATCAGACGTTCCCACGAACAAAACTTCTCCGGGCATGTAGGATGCCCGACAGACCATCCGAATTAGCGCATGTAGACTTTGCCCATCTTTCTTGTGCATCTTCCGCCACGCCCAGACTGGGCGAGGGTTTTCTGCTGCGATCAGGCAGAACGCCGCTGTGAAAGGAGAACGCTTCGTCCCTTGACGGCAAGCAGTTACTAGGCATGCGGTCAGACAACGTTGGGGCGATCTAGGCGGCCATGAACCGGAAGCTGGTATGGATTGAGCAACAGCGTTTCCGGGGTTTTGGTTGCTCCGAATGTGGCTGGCGGTTCGAACCCTCTGGCTCGCCCATCGGCACGTCTTTCGATGAAATGATGCGCAACTTCGAGTTGCAGCGCGACAAAGAGTTTACATCCCATGTTTGCGCCGATTACCCAAGAGCCAAGAGCACAAGGAGCAGGGACGATGAATAATTCACACTGCCGTACGTCCTAGCGCGGAGGGCGCCACCCAGGCCAAACACTCCACAAAAGTTACGTCACGCAACGGCGACACTTACTTCTTCCCGTATCGGTGAGCTCCTCCAAAGTGCAGCCGAGACAATAGAGTTGCCTTTGGCCCTTTGGTCGCCCAATTCTCAGTTTATGTAAATCGCTGATTTCGACAGTTGAGTTTCCTCTGCTTGCGCGGGGGTTAGGCTGGGAGCATGAAATCGTGTTTACCCGCGTGCGTTTGGCAGGATTCTTGGCCGATGGCTCAGGTCCGCCTACTTTGCTAGTTACCCCGGTCACTTTCGAACCCGCACGGCACACCGCTAGCATTCTCTTTAGAACCCTGGGCTGTTAGGGATGCCGCCGAATGGGAGCAAAATTAGGCGGGGGAAGCTCCGCAAGTCGGAGTGGCCTGCGAGAATCCTTCGCTCGACCGGAAACAGCCCACTTCACTTTCTGAGTACGCACATTCGCTTCAAATTCTATTGACCACGTGCTGAGCGCCCTCGCCTGAATTCGTCACCATACTCCCGATACCGTCGGATGCGTAAAATAAGTAGGAGATGCCGTATAGACTTTGAGAGGTACAGGGGGAGCGAGTGGCCATGGAAACACATAGCGAAGGCAATCCCGAGCAAGATCCAGCCCAGGCAGCAGCGCATATTGCAAGTGCTCACCAGATTCTGAAGGCCCTGCAAGAGAAGATTGGAAAGCATCCAGAACTCGGCGCGGCCATTACGAAACTGGAAATGGCGCTGAATGTTCTGGCGGTAAAGACCGGCGGGATGCTGTAACGGCGAGCATGGTGATGGACGGGCACTCATTAACTGGGATCGTGAGTGTAAAGGTTTGATTGCGACATCGATCTCCGGTGGTCAGCGCAAGCCGCAAGTTTCTATCCACACTTGGCTGTCCGCTTTGCATGCTGCACCGATCCAGCAAGCCCGGTTTTCAAAGGGGGTCAAAATGCAAGCTGGATTGGAGTCGAAAACGAATCCGAAGGGAAGTATCCAATCCGTTCTTCTCGGAATGGTAAACAACAACAAACCTTGCGCCGTTTGTTTTGAGGCTCAGTTCGGTAAGAACTAATCGTTGCGACTGTAAGCTTTCAGGGCCTCCAGCGAAGAGGTGGTCTCCTCGTCAAGCGGCGCGTCGTATTTCTGGACCGGCGAGAGATTCCCCCCTTTCTCTTCGTTTACGCGAGGTCGCACACCCACGTCTGCGGGACTAGAATTGTTATCAGCGTCAAGGGCGGGCGCGCAAATCCGCCCTGATTAGGTTCCGGTTTGTAGAAAACAAAAACGAGGTCAAAAATCATGAGTTCTGGACGTTATGAATCCTCCGACAGCAACAGTGTAGGAACAGCTATCACCTTCCTGCTGATTGGAATTGGGGCGGGGGCGCTCGCGGCACTGGTGCTTGCCCCGAAGACCGGCAAACAATTTCGGCGCGACCTGAAACGCGGCTATGAAGATGCAAAAGACACGCTACAGGATTGGACCGAAGAAGCGAAGGACCGGGCTCGCGACGCCAAAGAGCGTGTGCGCGACGTAGCGGAGCGCGGCGCCACCCTGGCCGACGAGCTGCGCGAAAAAGTGGAACCCTTGCGGCGAGCCATCAATCGCGGATAACTTCGCAGCCGGAGCGCTGGATCCGTCCAGCCTGATCCATCACTGAAAGATCGTGACGAAAAACCCCTTGAGTCGCCGGAGAAGTCGGCGGGGGCGGGAGCCGGGCTGAGTCGAATTCTGGGATGCGGCTGGCGCCGGTTCGATCTGTATCTCGAGTTGGGGCGGCTTTTGCCCTTCCATCACGGGCAGCGCAGCAGCCTCATCGACAGCTGTCGGCGGGGCGACGGAGCTTTTCTTGCCACGAAATACGAAGGGTGCGTCGACCTGAACGTGAATGTCGTTCGGCTGCGAAGGTGGCAGGGGCCGAGTCTCAGGCCCGCTGGAAAGTGTACGAGGTTCGTTCGTTGTCGCATTCCCCTGCGCGCTATCTTCCGCCTTCGTCACCGTTCTTGAGGGCATCTCGCCTGGCGTAAGTGTGGTATTTGCGGGTAACTCAGAATTCGAAGCGGCGCCTGAGTCGGCCCTCATCACTGGAACCGGCGGAGGGCAACCGCACTCCAGCGGAACATTGCCGTCTACCTCGTCGATCCGTCCCGAACGAAAGACTGCCTGCTCGCTCGGTTCCACGTGATAGATGCGGTTTCCCATCAGCTCGGAAACGATCGCAGAGGAAGTGTTCCCCATCAACGCTCGTACGCAAGTATTGCCATGCGAGTCCGTGCTGACGGCAAAGTCGAATTCCCCCGGCCCTGCGAACAGGATGCGGAAGTCCGGAGTCAGCACAGTATCGGACGATTCATCGAGTGCATAATGGGTCTCCAGCGCACCCGTGCTCATGCCCAGCATTAAGTCCTTCGCGTTCTTGGAAGCCGTCACCGAGACGGTGGTGCCGGGACAGACGCGAACCTCGCCGCCTCTGGCTAAGTGCAGAACGGTGGTATCGGAGCCGGCGGTCAGGGACGATCCAGCGGCGAGACGGCTATCTGCCAGTACGACGTTACCGGCAACTCCAGTCACTGGCACGACGGCCGGCGCGCCCATCGAGCCCAGCGACAGCACCGCGGGTGGTTGAAAGGGTGACTTCTTGCCTGCCGCATTCATATCCTCCGGCGGCTTCAGCCGGACCATCAGCCGGTTACCTGCTTCGTCCCACGTGTATCCGTACGGAGCGAGCAGGTCGAGGACAATCCTCGTGACGGGAGGGCTTGTTTGAAATTGCTCGGCACGGATGCCGAGAATATTTTCCTGCTGGACTGCGATTCGCTTCTGCAGGAGTCCCATGCGAGCATGAGGTAGGTCGATGACTAAACGCGGCGGCGAATTCAGAAACTGAATCGACGGTGCTGCGGGGCGGGTGGCAAGAATTTCAAGCGCCGGGACTCCTCGCTCATGAACAACGCGTACGCTGGTCACCACCGCGGTCTCTGGCTTCGTAGAACCCAGGCTTTGGATAGCCGTGCCCATCGAACGAACTTGCGACACGGCGCACCGTCCAACCAGCGCTGCCAATAGCAGGGTATGAAGAAGTCGAACGCGCCCTCGCAGCAAAGAAATCCCCTCAAATCCCTCTGAAGGGAACCTTATCACTTGATGCGAAAGCGGGGAAGTGACGCTCTGTGCGAACGAGCGTAGCTGTAGCGCGGGCTATTGAAGGAAAATCGGAAGACGCTCTTGCTTCAACTCTCGGTAAGAAACTCGTACTCCTCGATGACTGCGGCGACCGTCATTTTGCCCTCATCAGCGGAGCTCTCGACCCGCACGACGCGCCCTTTACACTGCACGCGGATGCTTTCGGTGAGCGTGATTTCCGGCGGAAGTGTGAGGGTAAAGCCCAAGGGCGAGCCCTGCTCGATGGGCGAATCGAGATAAAGGCAAATACCGCGCGCGCTCACATCACGGAGTTGCGCGGGTTCGTTGTGATTTGAGTTTTCACCTCGGGCGACGGATACCGGAATCCGGAGCGCGAAGCGTCGTGCAGCCCTTTTCTCCTGGGCTTCTGCCATGCGTTGCTCCAAGCTATTGAAGTGGCCGATAGCTATATTCTTCGCTCAAGGATGAGGGTTAGGTGCCTATCTCGTCAATACCACCGTTGGGGAGGGGGATGGCCCGTTCCGGCGGGGACGCGCCGCGACTATCTTCGAGCAAGCCCCTAGCTTAGCTAGAGTCTCGCCCGATCCGATCCGGTGCCCGCAGGGTGGTAATCTAAAAGTCGGACATTTCAGTGGTCTTCGTTCTCGACAACTACGATTCCTTTACCTATAACCTCGTGCAGTATCTCGGCGAACTCGGCGCCCAGGTTGAGGTTCAACGCAACGATCAGCTCACGATCGCCGACGTTGAGGCGATGCAGCCGGAGCGCATCGTCATTTCTCCGGGTCCATGCACGCCGCAGGAAGCCGGCATCAGCATCGATCTGATCCGCCACTTTGCAGGAAAGGTACCCATTCTTGGTGTCTGCCTTGGACATCAAGCCATTGGTGCGGCCTTTGGCGGACACGTGGTGCGTGCTCCTCGCCTGATGCACGGCAAAACAAGCGCAGTCATGCACGATAATAAAACCATTTTTCATGGCCTGCCCATGCCCATGACGGCCACTCGTTACCATTCGCTCATCGTGGAGGAGAAAGATTTGCCGGCAGAGCTTGAAGTGAGCGCCTGGACTATAGACAAAGATGGAACCCGCACCATCATGGGTCTCCGCCATAGAAAATTTCCCGTCGAAGGAGTGCAGTTCCATCCTGAAAGCGTGCTGACGGACGCAGGGAAAAAGCTGGTGGAGAATTTTCTGGCAGTGGCCAGGGGCCAGTGATCAGTCGGCAGTTGCGCGGCTCTCAGCCAAGAACTCCGCTCTTAGGAAAATCCACGAAGAGCCTGATGACGCGCAACTCCAACTTTTTGTTGCTGGCCACTGTTCACTGACCACCACCCCTAGCCATTTCCACTGCCCTTAGCAGCGCCTGCGCCTTGTTCATCGATTCCTGAAACTCGCTCGCCGCGTCGGAATCCGCCACGATGCCGGCTCCCGCCTGCAAGTAAGCGTGTTTCCCTTGCATGAGCATGGTTCGGATGCCGATGCACGAATCCAGGTTCCCGGCAAAATCGGCATAGAGCACCGAACCGCCATAGATGCCACGGCGGACGGGTTCCAGTTCTTCGATGATCTGCATGGCGCGGACCTTGGGCGCTCCGCTCAGGGTACCAGCGGGAAAACAGGCGGCGAACGCATCGAGCGCATTGAGATCTTTTCGCAGCGTTCCTTCCAGCGCGGAAACCAGGTGCATCACGTGGGAGTAGCGCTCCACGTACATCAGGTCTTTCACTTTGACTGAGCCATACTCGCTCACCCGACCGAGATCGTTGCGACCAAGATCAACCAGCATGACATGCTCGGCGCGCTCCTTTTCATCGTTCCGCATCTGCTCCTCGAGGCGCAGGTCTTCGGCCTCATCGCGGCCGCGCGGATGTGTCCCTGCGATGGGACGGTATTCCAGCTTGCGTCCGGTAACACGCACCAGCATCTCGGGCGAAGAGCCGAGAATTTGTGTCTCTCCCATGCGCAGGAAATAAAGATACGGCGAGGGATTCACCTGTCGCAGGGCGCGGTAAAGGCCGAACGGCTGAACCCCGGGGATGAAGTCGAGCCGTTGCGAAAGCACCACCTGAAAAATGTCGCCCGCGGCAATGTATTCCTTGCAGCGCTCGACGCCGCGGAGAAATGCAGCGCGAGTAGTTCCCGCATTGATCTTCAGCTTCCCCGCGCCAGCCTTGTTCAGGTTGCGCCACATTGCGGGGCGCAATCCCGCGGCCAGCTTTCTCTCGAGCGCAGCTATGTCCCGCACTGCCCGGTCATAAGCGCGCTGCGGATTTTCCCGCGAAACGTCCGCTGCCGCCACAATGTGGATCTGGTGCCGCAAGTGATCAAACGCCAGCAGCCGGTCGAAAAACATCAGTTCGCAATCCGGCAGAGAGAGATCGTCCTTGGCATGTTCGCCAATTTTTTCCAGTTGCCGGACCACGTCGTATGAAAAATAGCCGACGGCCCCCGCAGTAAATGGCGGCAGCCCGGGCATCGCTGCAGGATGATGCTCGCTCAGCAGTTGCTTCACCACCTGAAACACGTTTTCCTGCCGCCGCTCGCGCTTACGTCCGCGTTCAATCTCGATGGCAGAACCGCGCGCCCGCACCCGCATGTAAGGCCGCGCGCCCAGGAAGGTGTAGCGGCCGATCTGCTCGCCGCGCTCGACCGATTCCAGCAGAAACGCATGCGGCTCTTTCTCCGCAATAGCCAGGAATGCGGAGACCGGCGTAAGCAGATCGGCGCTAACCGATTTCACCACCGGCACCAGCGTCGCCGCCCGCGCCAGACGCGAGAATTCCTTGAACTCGGGGTTAACCATTGGAAAGATAAGCCATCCGAAAAATGAGGGCCGCCGCCTCACTTCATCGCAGCCTCGCGGTTCATTATAGGGGACGGGTTCCCGTGCCGGATCGTCGGTGCCATCAGCTCCGCGAAATAGTTAGCTGGGAACCAACCCGGCAATTGACGGGGCGCCGCCCATCATCCGAAGATACCAAGCAAGCGGCCCTCGTGTGCGGTCTCGAGCCTATGCGGATTAAGTTCTGGGGCGTGCGCGGTTCCACGCCCACGCCACAATCCGAGAACATGCGCTACGGGGGCAATACCTCCTGCGTCGAAGTGCGCTTCGGCGATCGAATCTACATCTTCGATTGCGGCACCGGGTTCCGCGTCCTAGGCCAGCAACTGCAAAGTGAATTCGGCGACCGGCCGTTTTCCGCTCAGGTCTTCGTTTCACATTTTCATTGGGACCACATACAAGGCATGCCGTTCTTCCGCCCTTTGTATGCAAATGCGGAAAGCCGCTTCCTCTTCCAGTGCTCCAGTCGAACCCGCAGCCTCAAACAAGTTCTGGCCGATCAGATGGCCGCACCGTACTTTCCCGTGGATATTGGCCAGATGAAAGCGCGGCGCGATTTCTATGACATCGAGAGTGGACGCATCACCATTGAGGACGGCGTCCAATTGCAGACCGCGTGGCTCAACCATCCCCAGGGATGCATGGGCTTCCGTCTCGAAACGAAAGATGGAATCCTCGTCTACGCTACCGACAACGAGCCCGGCGACGCCGCTTTCGACAAGGCTGTGCGCAAACTGGCCGAAGGCGCCGATGTGCTGATCTACGATGCGCAGTATCTCCCGGAGGAATACGAAGCGCGCCGCCGCGGCTGGGGACACAGCCATTGGCGCGAAGCCGTCAATGTTGTGATGCAAAGCGGCGCTAAAGAACTCGTGCTCTTTCACCACGATCCCGACCACACCGACGCCATCATCGACAAGGTCGTGCACGAAGCCCGCAACTACTATCCCAAAGTGCGCGCCGCCGCGGAGGGGATGGAGATCAACCTGTAGCAGTCTTCCGCCTTATCCCACCACCGCCCCTCCATCTTGCTTCCCTACCGTCCCGGCTCATATACTCTGAACGTTTGCCCTCTCACGCCGGGAAATCGATCCGGCATCGGCTAACACCTCAACCGCAATCATTCCGGAGACCAGATTTTATGACCACAATGACTACCCCGCCGCATGTCGACAAAGAAAGCAATCCTTGGGAGTCGCAGCGGGCGCGCTTTGACCTGGCTGCGCAGAAGCTCAATCTCGACGACGGCCTGTGGAGGGTTCTGCGCTATCCCAACCGCGAACTCACGGTCTACATTCCCGTTCAAATGGATGATGGGCACCTCGAGGTCTTCACCGGGTTTCGTGTGCAGCACTCGATTGCGCGCGGCCCGGCCAAGGGCGGAATCCGCTACGCCCCAGACGTCACCCTCGATGAAGTCCGCGCTCTCGCCAGCTGGATGACCTGGAAGTGCGCCGTGGTCAACATTCCTTTCGGCGGCGCCAAGGGCGGCGTGATCTGCGATCCCCACAAAATGTCCATGGGCGAAATCGAGCGCATGACCCGGCGCTACACGTCCGAGCTGATCGAATTCATCGGACCCGAGAAGGACGTCCCTGCTCCCGACGTCAATACCAACGAACAAATCATGGCGTGGATGATGGACACCTATTCCATGCACATGCGGCAAACCGTAACCGCATGCGTCACCGGCAAGCCCATCAATATCGGTGGCTCGCGCGGACGCCGCGAGGCTACCGGCCGCGGCGTGATGGTGGTGTGCGACGAGGCTATCAAGAAGCTCGGCCTGTCGCGCGAAAGCAGCCGCGTCATTGTGCAGGGCTTCGGCAACGTAGGCTCCAACGCCGCCCAGCTCATGTATCAGGGCGGATACAAAGTCGTTGGCATCGCTGAAGTGGGAGGCGGTCTTTACAACAAAAACGGAATCGACCTGAACGCTCTCGTCGAATTTCGCCAGAAAAATGGCACGGTACACGGCTTCCTTGGCGCAGAAGCGTCCGATCCTGCCGACTTGCTCACCACGGAATGCGAAATCCTCATTCCCGCCGCGACCGAAAACGTCATCACTTCGCGCAACGTCGATCGCGTGAAGTGCCGTATTCTGGCGGAGGGCGCGAATGGTCCCACCACTTCGGCCGCCGACGACGTCTTGACCGACAAGGGCGTCTTTGTGATCCCGGACATTCTGGCCAACGCTGGTGGCGTCACCACCTCGTACTTTGAGTGGGTGCAGGACCGCCAGGGCTACTTCTGGAAAGAGTCTGTGGTCAACGAGCAACTGGAAGAGATCATGGTTTCTTCCTTCGGCGATGTTGTCCGTTACGCCGAGACGCACCGCGTGAATAATCGCATCGCGGCCTATATGCTGGCCATTGATCGCGTGGCTTACACCATCCGCCAGCGCGGAATTTACGCTTAGGGAACATTGAGGCTTTGGAGGGTCCATGAAATCGGTCTGCAGAGGCTTGACAGCTCGGATTCTAGCTTTGCTGTTCTCAGTTTCGTTGACGAGCGTTATCGTTGCAGCGCAGAGACCCGAACCCGGCTCAAAGCCTGAGGCCATGGCGACGCCGGCTCAGATTGCGAAGGTGGCCGCAGGCGACAAGCTCGACCTCAACACCGCTACCGCTGATCAACTCAAGGCCCTACCCGGTATCGGCGACGCCTACTCCCAGAAAATCATTGCCGGCCGCCCCTATCGCACGAAACTCGACCTGGTCCATAAGAAGATCATTCCCCAAGCCACCTACGACAAGATCAAAGACCAGATCATTGCCAAGCAGCCGACGCCCAGTGCCATGACCCCGGCAGCACCGAAATAGTCGGGCGCCGCGTTGCCCATCATTCTCGGAACGTCTCTGTCCTAACTACATATTCTCCTGATTGCGTTCCCTCGCAGCGTGGAGGATAATCAAAAATGTATTCCGGCAGCCCTTCCGGAAACTTGCCGAGCCGCGGTGAACCTGCCTAATTCCATCACGCTGATCCGCATTTGCAGCATTCCTTTGCTGATCTGGATTCTGTCTTCCAACCACTTCAGCAGCGAACACGGGACCAAAGAGCTGCTAGCCTCGGCAATATTCATCGCTGCCTCCATGACCGACGGCATTGACGGGTATCTCGCGCGCAAGCGCGGCCAGATCACCACCATGGGTATTCTGCTCGATCCCATGGCTGACAAACTTCTCATCGCCGCCGCTTTCGTCACCCTGGTTCAGTTCAATCCCAGCCTGGTTCCCGCATGGATTGCCGTGATCATCATTGGCCGTGAATTTCTGGTGAGCGGCCTGCGCTCCATCGCTGCGTCCGGGGGATTTACCATCGAAGCTAGCGAACTGGGCAAATTCAAAATGGTTGTGCAGATCGTTTCAGTGGTTGCCGTCATTCTCGATCACCGCTGGAAAGAGTGGCCGGTCTATGGAAATTTTATCTTCCCGGTGCACTGGATCGCCTACGCAGCGATCTGGTTCGTGGTCTGCGTTTCGCTGATTTCCGCCGTCGATTATTTTGCCGCATTCTGGTCGAAGATTGACCGGCAAGTTTCCAAGCGTCGTCGCCGCGCGTTTATTCTCAGCCGTCGCCGCAAGACTCAACCGGCCCCGCGAGCGGCCGATGCCGATGTCGCACCTTCAACATAATTCGTTGTCAGCCGTTGCGTCCTCGGAAGTTGCCGGCCACGAGTTCTCTCCGGAAGAGTGTGCCCTGCTGCTGCGTCTGGCGCACGATTCCATTTCCTCCGCGTTGCAGCTGCGCGAGATTTCCTTCGATCCCCCAACTCCACATCTAGCCGAGCACCGCGGCGCCTTCACTTCGCTCTACCTGCATGGCGAACTGCGCGGATGCGTCGGTTATGTCTTTGCCACCTCTTCGATCTACCGCGCCGTGGCGGAAACCGCTCGCGCCGCCGCTTTTGACGACAACCGCTTTCCACCGGTGACCAACGACGAAGCACCGCATCTCGAGATCGAGCTAAGCATTCTGTCACCTCCGCAGCCGATTGAAGCGGAAGCCGTTGAAGTCGGACGCCACGGCCTGCTCATCAGCCAACATGGCCGCCGCGGCCTGCTGCTGCCTCAAGTCCCCGTCGAGCACAATTGGGACCGCACCACCTTCCTCCAGCAAACCTGCCGCAAGGCTGGACTCCCGCCGGACGCCTGGCAAAAAGGCGCAACCCTCCAAGCCTTCACCGCCGAAATCTTCAGCGATAAGACCTTCTAATCGCGCCACAGACGGCGTGAGACGCTCATCTCCGCGCGCTGGTTACTCCCGTCACTCTCAAACGTTGGGCTGATCCCGCAAGTGTGCACTCATCCCTACCGATGAAAGGCTAGAGCCGCAAATCGCCCGCGGAGGTTGAATGTCCCTTCTCTTTGTAACGCTCACACGCCGTCGCGTTTTTTCATTTCTAGTCCTAACAATCTTCTTAACGCTTCTTCCTCAGGACATCACCGCCAGAATCCAGACTCCCTACTACCCTCCGAATTCGCCGTTCGCGCAGCCGCAAGACCGTATCACCAAGTTCGTTGACGATGAACAGCGGGTAACCCTTAACGGCAACCGCCATCCCCTGGCTCTCGTGCAATATGACGCCGGCGCTGTATCGCCTGACTTCCGCATGGATCGTATGCTCCTCACTTTGCTTCCAGACGCCGCACAGGAAGATGCCCTTACCCAGTTGCTCGACGCGCAGCACAATCCAGAGTCGCCTTACTACCACCAGTGGCTCACTCCGGAACAATATGGTGAGCGCTTCGGTGTCTCCGAAGCCGACGCAGCGCAGGTTACAGCATGGTTGACATCCTACGGAATGGAAGTGGAAGAGCTCACCGCCGGACGCCGGTCCATAATCTTCAGCGGCACCGCGGCGGAAGTCGAGTCAGCCTTTCATACTCAGATTCATACTTACAAGATTGGCGGCGAAATCCACCACGCCAGCGCGAGCGATCCGGAAATCCCCATGGCTTTCGCCCAAGTTGTAGGAGGCGTGGTTTCGCTGCACGATTTCCGCAGCAAACCCATGCACAACGGAGCCCGCATACCCACACCCGATTTCACCAGCGGTGGTTCGCATTACCTCGCCCCAGCAGATTTCGCCACCATCTACGATCTGGGCCCGCTTTATCAGCAATCCATCAATGGCAACGGGCAGTCGGGGGCCATCGTTGCCCGCTCAAACATCAGCATCGCTGACGTACGCCAGTTCCGCACGTCGTTCGGCCTACCCGCAAACGACCCGCAGATCATCGTCAACGGAAGCGACCCTGGCATTGTCAGCTCGGGCGAAGAGACGGAAGCCGACCTTGACGTGGAGTGGTCCGGCGCTGTGGCCAAAGATAGTGTCATCAAGTTTGTCGTCTCGAAATCCACGAGTTCGAGCGACGGAAGTTATCTTTCCGCGCAGTACATCGTGAGCCACAATCTGGCGCCGGTGATGAGCATGAGCTTCGGCGTGTGCGAGGCCGCGCTCGGTTCTTCGGGAAACAGTTTCATCGATAGCTTGTGGCAGCAGGCGGCAGCGCAAGGTATCACGGTATTCGTGTCATCCGGAGACAGCGGCGCGGCCGGATGCGATTCGCCATCCGCCTCGCGAGCTACTCACGGGCGCGGCGTGAACGGTCTCTGCTCCACTCCTTACAGTGTGTGCGTCGGCGGCACGGAGTTCAACGACGCCTCCCATCCATCTCTCTACTGGTCGCCCTCTAACACATCGGGCACGGAAGCGTCAGCGTTAAGCTATAGACCGGAGGTCGCTTGGAATGAAAGTGCCGCGGGCGGCCTTTGGGCCAGCGGCGGCGGCAGCGAGCCCACTCTATCCCAAGCCTTCGTGGCAAACAGGAACGGGCCTTCCGGCCGACGGCAAGCGCGATGTTCCCGACATTTCTCTCACCTCTGCCGGCCACGATGGCTATCTCATCTACCAGAACGGCGGACTCTATGTCGTAGGCGGTACGTCGGCTGCTTCCGCATCGTTTGCTGGAGTGATGGCGTTGGTGGTGCAGAATGCGGCGGCTCGTCAAGGCAATGCCAATACCGGGTTCTACTCGCTGGCCAGCAAGCAGAGGGCAGGGTGGAGCATCCGTTTGTCACGACATCACCAGCAGCAACAACAGCGTCCTGGACAGACCGGTTTCAACGCGACACCGGGAGACGATCAAGCCACCGGCCTCGGCTCCATCGATGCGTCTGTACTTGTGAGCCACTGGAGCGGCGCTACCGCCGCGCCCACATTGCATGCGACCGCTTCTTCCAATCTTCTTGCCATCGTCGCCGGATCAAATGACGGCATCGGCTTAAATGTCACGGTCAGCGGGGGTTTCAATGCTGCCATCGCCTTTTCTGTGAGGGGATTGCCCAGCGGAATCTCCGCCCAGTTCACGCCAGCAACGTTGTCAGTGCCAGGATCAGGTGCCCGCGTCCTTAAACCCACCGCCACCACCCGCGCCAAGCCTGGCACGTATTATGCCACCGTTTCGGCAAGCAGCGGATCAACCACTCAGAAAATACCTCTTGCCATCACATGCCGCCGCCACATAGTTCCTCATCGATGATTGATGCTGCTCATCGATGCTGATGAATTGATGCTGATGATCGACGGGTAGATTGATACGAGACCCGTCCGACGAATTCGGCTACTTCCGAGCTCGCGGCCCGGCAGCTTTTACTTCTGGTGGGGCGTCGAAATTCTCGAAGTTCTTGGCGAAGCGGTTACGGAGGTCTTCGGCAGCCTTGTCGTACGCCGCCTTGTCGGCCCAGGCATTGCGCGGATTGAGCACCTGCGGCGGAACTCCCGCACAAGCTCTTGGGATGCTGAAGCCAAAGGTGGGCTCGACCAAGAATTCCTCTTTAATCAGATGACCTTCAACGGCGGAATCCACCATGGCACGGGTGTAGGGAATTTCCATGCGCTTTCCTACACCGTAGGGCCCGCCCTGCCAGCCGGTGTTGACCAGCCAGCACTGGGCGTTATGTTCGCGCAGGCGGCGCCCCAGCATTTCTGCATAAGTTTTTGGTGGCAGTGGCAGGAAAGGCGATCCAAAGCAGGTTGAGAATGTAGCCTGCGGCTCCAGCAAGCCGGCTTCGGTTCCCGCGACCTTTGCGGTGTAGCCGGAAAGAAAATGAAACATGGCCTGCTCGGCCGTGAGCCGGGAAATGGGCGGCAGCACGCCGAAGGCGTCGGCGGTCAGGAACACAACATTCTTGGGATGTCCCGCCAACCCAGGGATCACGGCGTTATCGATAAAATCCACGGGATAGGCCGCGCGGGTGTTTTCCGTTTTGCTGCCGTCGTTGTAGTCCGGGATGCGTGTGTGAGGATCGAGCACGACGTTCTCCAGTACGCATCCGAAGCGCAGCGCATTCCAGATTTGCGGCTCGTTTTTGTGCGAGAGATTGATGCACTTGGCGTAGCAGCCGCCTTCAAAGTTGAAAACTCCATTAGCGCTCCAGCCGTGTTCGTCGTCGCCAATCAGCAAGCGCGAGGGATCCGCCGAAAGCGTGGTCTTGCCGGTTCCGGAAAGACCGAAGAAAAGCGCACTCACGCCGTTGTGGCCCACGTTCGCCGAGCAGTGCATGGGAAAAACATTGCGCGGCGGGAGCATGAAGTTCATCACGCTGAAGATGGATTTCTTCATCTCTCCGGCATAGGAGCTACCCCCAACCAGCACTGTTCTGCGGGAGAAGTTGAGTGCAACAAAAACCTCGGAGTTGACCCCGTCGCGCTTGGGATCGGACTTAAACTCAGGAGCGCAAATCACGGTGAACTCGGGATGATGTGTCTTCAATTCTTCCGCCGAGGGCCGCAGAAAAAGTTGATGTACGAACAGGTTGTGCCAGGCATACTCGTTGACGATCCTCACCGGCAGGCGATATTCCGGATCGGCCCCGCAGAAGAGATCCTGAACGAAGAGTTCGCGGCCGCGCAGGTGCTCCATGACACGCTCGTACAGGGCATCGAACTTCTCCGGTTCCATGGGAGCGTTCACGGCGCCCCAAGCTACGGCATCGGCGGTGACCGCGTCCTTCACAATGAACTTGTCCTTGGGCGAGCGGCCGGTGCGGTTGGTGTAGCCCACCAGCGACCCGTTTGCGGCTAGCTTGGCTTCGTTGCGGCGGATGGAGTGCTCCACCAGCTCAGCCGGAGAAAGATTGAAGTGGGTTCGACCGTCGCCGAGCAACTCCGCCACATCGCTGACCTGCATTGTGGTCCCCATAAAATCTCCTCAAATTAAGGACAAAAGGCAAATGCCGTATTGTGCCTGAAAGGGGGGGGGCTGCCAAGTGCGAGGATCACAACCGAAGTGGCTGCGTCAGACGGCGGCCGGCGCCTGCATGGCGGAGACCACAGCTTCCAGATGAGCCAGCGTTTCCTCCACCGTAAGCGAGTACATGTCGCGGCCCAAACCTTCGCCAGCCTGGAGCGCGGCTTGCAAATAATGGCCGGCAATCTCAACGGCCAAAGAATCGGTGATGGCCTTGCCGGTACGCTTTTTGTATTCCACCCAAGCGGGGTGCGGCAGTGCCACCCAGACGGTGTTCCCATCGACCAGAAATTTTATGTCGACGGCATCGGCGTGACGCGTGGCGATGGCAACGATCAGCGCCTGATAGACGCAATGAACCTGCTTCTTGGTCCAGCGATCGGTGGCGGTGAAATCTCCAAACACGGCTCTTAAAACTATAGCGGACGGGATGCGGTCCGGGCAAATAAGGCTTGCGCGGAGATGCTCATGTAGGGACAGCCGCCCTCGGCTGTCCGGCCGAGCGCAGCTCGGAGGCTTCTCCTCAAGGCCGGCAAACTGAGACAGGACCGCCGCTGTCCCGACGGGACATTGCCGATCAGCCTCCGGCGATGGCTCCCAGGACGATCAGCGGTTCTGCCCCGGATACGACCGAGTCGGGCAGCGGGGCGTCCGGGGGTTCATGGGACAGGTCCTGTTCGCAAGCAAAGAACCGCAAGAACGGCCGGCGCTGCTGCGTGACTTGATCGCGGATCGTGCCGCACAGCATGGGATAGCGGGCCTCGAGCGCGTTGAGCACCGAGCGTTGTGTGACCGGGCCTTCGACCTCGAGCGTCACCTCGCTGCCAACGCGCGCCAGCGTTCGCAGATGCTGCGGGAGTATGACGTGGATCATATTCGCTTGCCGAGTATCACTTTACGACGAGAGCAAGACGACCTATATTTCCTATGGCCACCCGACGCCTGGTGCGGGCGCTTGGGCGGTGAGCACCTGGCCTGTTCCTAGCCCGTCCATCATTTTCGCAAAACCATGCCACTCGGCCGCGACGATGAATAGCGTTTTCCTGTCGTCACCTCCGAGCATGCAGGCAAAGCAGCCGCGATCAACGTTGATCGTCTGCAGCACCTCACCCCCTTCGCGGACGCGCACGCAGCGTTTGTTGGGAACGTCGGCGTACCACACGGCTTGATCGGCGTCGATGCAGATGCCGTCGGGGTGGCCGTCAACGTCGGCCCAAACCCGCCGATTCGACAAACTTCCGTCCGCAGTGATGTCGAATGCGGTGAGTCTTCTGCCGTGGGACTCGGCAATGATGAAGGTAGAGTTATCGTGCGTTACGGCCATGCCATTCGGGAAAGCGATGCCGTCGGCCACCTGTCGAGCCGAGCCATCGGGGGCGACCAGTGCAATGATTCCCGGTCCGCCGTTCACATAGACGTTGTCGCGGCCGTCCACGACAATCTCATTCCAGCCTTCGTTCGACAGGCCGCGCAGATCAGCATGAGTCACCAGTTGTCCATTAGGTTCTTGGCGCAACAGAAGGCTCTCGCGCCCTGAGACGACGAGCAGGCGTCCGTCTTGCTGCCAGTCAATGCAAAATGGAAGGGTGGTCGGCACGCGAACCATGACTTGGCTGTTGCCCTCGAGATCGACGGCAACAACTTCTTGCATGCCCCAGTTGGAAAACCAAAGACGACCCTCGTGCCAACGCGGCGACTCGCCAAACCCTAGGCCGGTCAACAGGATTTGCGCCTCAGCCATTGAGGATTCGCTTGACGGCATCACAATCTCCTTCAATCGAGACATAATTCATCCTCCATGTGTGGACTTCTCTGAATCCAGGGTCTGCACCTCTACACTAAGTACGGCCGGCAAATCCCGCACAATCGGGGCCCAGCTGTCTCCGGCATCGGCCGACGCGTAGACCTGCCCGCCGCTGGTGCCGAAATATACGCCGCATCTGTCGAGTGAATCGACGGCCATGGCGTCGCGCAACACGTTGACGTAGCAATTGCTTTGCGGCAAGCCTTTCGTCAATGGCTCCCACTCGTTTCCTCCCGTTCGGCTGCGGAAGACGCGCAGCTTGCCATCGGGAACAAAATGTTCCGAGTCGCTCTTGATGGGGACAACGTAAATCGTTTCCGGCTCATGTGCGTGCACGTCGATGACGAATCCAAAATCCGTGGGAAGGTTTCCACTGATCTCCTGCCAGGAGTCGCCGGCGTTGTCGCTGCGCATGACGTCCCAATGCTTCTGCATGAACAGCACGCCGGGACGCAACGGGTTCATGGCAACGTGGTGAACGCAGTGGCCAACCTCGGCGGTTGGGTTGGGAATGTATTTCGAGTACAGTCCACGGTTGATCGGCGTCCAGGTTTTGCCGCCGTCATCGGTGCGGAAAGCGCCCGCTGCCGAGATGGCGATAAAGATTCGGTCAGGGTTGCTAGGGTCAAGAATGATGGTGTGCAGACACATCCCGCCCGCGCCGGGTTGCCACATGGGGCCGGTGCCGTGTCCCCGTAGGCCGGAGAGTTCCTGCCAGTTCTCGCCGCCGTCCGTCGAGCGGAAAAGGGCGGCATCTTCCACGCCCGCATACACCGTGTTCGGATCGGTGAGCGATGGTTCGAGATGCCACACCCGCTTGAACTCCCAAGGATGCTGCGTGCCGTCGTAGAACTGGTGCGTGGTGAGCGGCTTGCCAGTTTCGGCAGACACGTCGTAGACAAACTTGTTGCTGGTGCCTTTCGGGGGACCCGGCGCGGGAAGTTCTCCGGGCGGCGTTCCGGGTTGGTGCCAGGTCTTCCCGCCATCATCCGAGCGCTGAATCAACTGCCCGAACCAGCCGCTGGATTGCGACGCATAGAGTCGATTCGGATCGGCGGGCGATCCCTTCACGTGATACATCTCCCATCCTGCAAAGTGCGGCCCGCTGACGTTCCATTTTTCGCGCTTGCCATCCGCTGTCAGGATGAACGCGCCTTTCCGCGTGCCGACCAGAACTCGTACGTTGCTCATCGCTTCCTCTCTTGGTTGAAATTTATTTCCTCTCGGCTCGACCGTATCCGTTGTTTTCAAGCTCTCTGGTAACTCAATATCACGACCCCCGAGACAAGAACTTTCGTAGCCAGAAGTTTCAAGCGGATTCTTTCTGTTATGCCCGTGAACAAAGGCCTGCCTTTGCCGAGGAGAACCGGGTTGACGATGACACGGTACTCATCGACCATCCCTAATTGCAAGAGAAACGATGCGAGCTTGGCGCTGCCCAAGACCACGATGTCCTTGCCAGGCTGTTGTTTCAATTTCGAAACTTCTTCCGGAATGCTGGTGCTAACCAGTCTCGAATTATTCCAGGTTACTTTTTGCAGAGTCTTGGAGAAAACGACCTTGGGCAGACTGTTCATCTTCTCGGCGATTTCATCAGACGGAGCGTTCGGCCAGTAAGCGGCCATAACTTTGTAAGTGGTCGCGCCGAAGAGCAGGACGTCGGCCCTGCACAGCATATCTTTGGCGTATGCATGAAATTCGTCGTCGACCACATGCCAATCTAACTCTTTCTTCGGCCCTTCAAAGAAGCCATCCAGCGATACGAGATTTGAAACAATTACTTTGCGCATGATTGTTTCTTTCAACCAGGATTTCGACAGCCCTTTTAAACGGTCATTACTGAGATGTGAAGTCAGTGCGCATCCGTGGATGCATCCGTTCCGTCCGACCACTTGCCGACCGGAATGAGGAATACGGTCAGTCGATCCAGAGTGTCCTTAGACGCCAGAATCGGGGAGCCTGGCAGATCTGCGCCCCATACGGCGTCCGTTTGAGGCACGAAAAACATCAGGTGGGGATGCCAGTGCCCGTCACGGTCGCTCAAGTATGAGTGTTTTGACATCATGTAACACATCGCGCCAGACTCCGGCATCGGCAATTCTTTCTTGTCGAAAGCGGCTTTGACACTCTCGGACATTTGAGCTTTGGATCGTCCAGCCAATACCAACTCTGTCTTCTTCACAGTAATTGGGAGGTAGGATCGTACGGCCGGCGGGTTCAAACAGATCGCAGCCCGAATCTTGGGATTCCAAAAATTAGGGTCGTCGGTTCCGGCGATCCATGATCGTAGCACCATACACACGAAGCCGTTCGTGCCCTTAACCGCGGTTTCGTAACCGTGCGGTCCCAGGACCAAAACTTCGGCATCGCGTGAAATGGACTCTGGGGCCGCGCTTTGTGCCAGAGCGATCTCGGCCTGACGAGCCATCATGTATTGGTCAAGCGGAGCCATGCTCGGATACGGTTCCTTTTGCTCCTGTGCCTGCGCTTGCCACGCCCCGCCCAGCACGAGAGCGAGCGCGAATGTTGCCCATGCGATTGTCTGAGCCATCTTTCCGTTCATTGATTGCTCCTGAGTTCTAGGGTTTGAGATGGGAAACGGCCTTAGCCGTTTCCGGATTAGTCGTCAATCGCCTGATAGGCCGAGGTCCAGAAATCGAGACAAACGTTCGGAGGACTCGGAGAAGTCCAGGCGCGCTGCGTCATCAGGATGCCGACCATATCTTCGTTCGGATCCGAATACCACGAAGTCCCCAGGCCACCGTCCCAGCCGAACTTTCCCACCGACCCAGCTACGTCGACGCGCCGTGTAACGACGGACACACCGAGCCCCCAACCGTGGCCATCAAAGTAGCCTGGGACCAGGCCGGACACCGCCTTCTGCTCCGGCGTTAACTGGTCGGTTGTCATGGTCTCGACCGAAGGCCTCGACAAGATGCGCTCGCTGCCATGGTTGCCGTGATTGAGCAGCATCAGGCCGAAAGCCAGATAGTCGTCGATGGTCGAGACCAGCCCCGCGCCACCAGAGGGGAATGCTGGCGGTCGGCTCCATTGCCCGCCCGCGGACTCGTCATGGACTTCGAGCACACCAGTCTGGAAATTCGGACGGTAACTGGTCGCGAGGCGGTCGATATTCGCAGGGGGCACGCTGAAACCGGTATCCTTCATACCGAGCGGCTCGAAGATGCGCTCTCGCAAAAGAGTCTCGAACGGCTGTCCCGTCGCCCGCGCGATCAAAACGCCCAACACATCGGACCCCATGTTATAGAGCCACTTCTCGCCCGGCTGGCACATCAGGGGCAGCGTCCCCAGGCGTCTGATCCACTCGTCAGGCGCGGGAATCGTCGCCGGATTGGGCGCTCCCTGGCCGAGACGCAGTTCGCTCATGGCCTTTTGGATCGGAGTCGCGTCCGGCGAGATGATGATACCGAGTCCCATTCGGAAGGTCAGCAAATCGCGCACCGTGATTGGCCGTTTCGCAGGTACGGTGTCGTCAAGCGGGCCATCGAGCCGCTTCAGGACCTTGCGGTTGGCCAGTTCGGGCAGGAGCCGGTCCACCGGGTCGTCCAGCCGCAGCTTGCATTCTTCTACCAGGATCAGCGCCGCCGCGGCCGTGACCGGCTTAGTCATGGAGGCAATGCGGAAGATCGCGTCGCGCTGAATTGCTTTCTTCCCGCCAACCGCCGCCACTCCGATCGCATCCACATGCGTTTCTCCTCGTCGGCTGACCAGCGTGACGAGTCCGGGTACTTCACCGCGATCGACATATCCCGCCATCCCGTCATGCATGCGGTCGAGTCGCGCCTTCGACAATCCTCCAGTGCCCATAGTCTTTTCCCTTTTTCTTGTGTCGTTCCTTTTCGATGGCCACCTTGGCGTGGCGTCCGGCGATTGCGCCGCAACTAGGGCAGGTCTCACCACTGCCGCGGAAGCAGCCGCGGTTTTCAAGAACGCGCGGCGATCGAGTCCCGACATGTTATTCTCCGGCCACCAGCAGCCTAATCTCGCACAGGGATCAGCGCACGCAGCCGCGCATCGCGCAGGAACAGTCCTAACCAAACCACGATGCCGACAATAATCGGAAGGTAGAACGGCTCTCCCACCCGCGCATGCGTGGCCGTTGCCCCGCCTAGATAGCCCGTCATCAGAATCGCGCCGAGGACAGCAGTGCGCGGGATCGCGTACACGATTGCGCATGCTAGTTCCACGAAGGTGATGGGTAGCATCGCGCCGTCGGGGTAGCCGTAATGAGCGAACCCCTGCGCGGCGGCGGCAGGATTCAGCAGACAGAACGTTGCGGTGAAGGCAAACAACAGCACTGGTAGCGAGCTGAGAACGCGCCCGGCCCAGAGCATCTTCTTCGAAACGGGCGTGGTTTCGACAGTCGTTTTCATGTTTCCTCCCGGACAGTCGTTTGCGCAGGAACGAGGCTACATCGGCTTCGAGCAATTTATCATCCAGGGGATACCGAAGCGGTCAGTGAGCATGCCAAATCGCACCGCCCAAAACGTCTCCTGTATCGGCATGACCACGGTTCCTTTTTCGGAGAGCGCATGAAATACGCGTTCTGACTCTTTGGGAGTCTCGATCTCCAACGACACCGAGAAGCCCTGCGGCTTCTCATAGCGGCCCGGAGGAGCGTCGGATGCCATCAGTGCCCGGTCTCCTAGCAGCAAACGGGCATGAAGAATCTTTTTTTGCCACTCCGGAGGAACATCTTTGGCGGCGGGAGTGCCCTCGTTGGTGAACATGGCATCGATTTTGCCGCCGAGGACCTTCTCATAAAACTTGAAAGCGGCCTCGCAGTCGCCGTTGAAAAGTAGGTAAGGACTCAAATGCATAGATCGCTCCTTGTCATGGATGAACTAGAAAAGTTGCACGCCGACACCAGAAGTCGCGCCGGCACCAGAACTAATGAACTTTAGTCGCCACAGATTGCGACAGCAGCGTCCAAATGCTGACCACCGTCCGCGGAGATCTCGATGCGTGTGATCCGTTTCTCCGGCGTGACGAACTTGTAAGAATCCCGCAAGTCAAGTTTCTTCCCTTTGTCATCGGGGAGCTGGTAATTGTAGTGCCACAGATTCCCCTCGTTGGTTGTCGCTTCTTCGAGCGTGTTGTAATCCTTGCTGATTCCGAGATGCTTGTAAGCCTTGCCTTTGTCGTCATAGGTGAAGATGGTCGGACGGTTTTCCTTCCGCTGGATCTATCTTTTCGCTCAAATACTCGCACACCATGTAGCGCCGGTCGGCAGTCCAGGAGCAGGTAATATGGGACGGCACCGAAGCAGCGTGGCTGTAGGGCGTCTCCTTGGTCTCAACTTGTTCCTTCCAACGCCCCTCCCAAAAATTAAGCTTGTCGCGAGCATCGGCTGTCTTTGAGGAATCCGAGGTTGCGCCGCTTGCCATCAGCCCAAGCGCCAGTACTGACACGATCGAACCTGCCACCCTTCTTGCGCATCCATGCAATCGCATTGTTGACCTCCTAGGCGTATAGGATTTCCGCAGTGATTCAGCGGGTTAGCAATTTAGACGGATTCGACCGGAGCAAGGTAGCTCGGGTCGTCGATCCCACATAAACGAAGAGTATCCATATTTCACTTGCATAATGCAAGTGATAATTTACAATGAAATTTAAAGATGCCGAACCAGGCAGTCTCAAAGCGACGGTCCGAGTGCCCGCTGAACGCTTCAGTGGAGATGTTAGGCGACCGCTGGTCCCTGCTGATCATTCGCGACATGATGTTGCGGGGCTTTCGGAGCTACAAGGAATTCATGGAGTGTTATGAAGGCATCGCGACCAATGTTCTGGCAGACCGCCTGAGGAAGCTTGTAGCTTATGGAATCATCAGGACAGAGCCGGACCCAGCAGATGGGCGCAAGGTCACTTACTTGCTCACGAAAAAGGGAATCGATCTCGCTCCGGTGCTAACGGAGATGGTGCTGTGGGTGGCTGCCCACGAAGATACCGGCAATCAAGCTCTTGTCCGGCTCATGCGAGAGGATAAGCAGAAGTTTCTGGCCGGAGTGCGAGAGCGCTGGGCCAGCCGCCATTGAGGCGGGAACTGGGCTCGAACCACGCATCGGGTAACATGGTTGAGTGTCGAATCGGGTTCCCAAGCAAGCCAAACTCAACGTTCTTCACGCTACCCACCTGAGCAAATTTCCCTGGCTCGTTCACGGATTTTCCACGCGTGTGGGAGGATTCTCACGCGTGTACGGAAAGGCCGCGTTGAACCTGGGACTCACCAAGGATGATTCCAAATCCGCAGTCCAGCGGAACCGCGCTGCATTTCTGGCTGAAGTCGGCGCGAAGTGTAAGTCGAATAGTGGATCCAGCCTCTGGCCGCTGGTCATGCTACGGCAGATTCACTCCGATATCATCCGGTTTGTCGAACCGCCCGTTGAATCGCAGCTGGTCGGCGATGGTCTGGTCACGAACACCCCAGGTTTACTCCTGGCAATTCAGACCGCCGATTGCTTGCCAATCATTCTTGTCGACCCGAAAAGCCGTGCCGTGGGTGTATTTCACGCTGGGTGGCGGGGCACGATCAAGCGGATCGTGGAAAAGGGAGTGGGCGAGATGCGGCGCAGGTTCGGCAGCCGGGCACGCGATCTTGAGGCCGCGATTGGACCCGGCATTCACGGCTGTTGTTATGAAGTGGGCGAGGAAGTTCGTGAAAAGTTCGAGTCGCAGTTCGGGTATGCGGCCAAGCTGTTTCGCGAGGTCGAAGAGCCGGATCCGGTGCGCGAAAAATACCCCATGTTGTTCCTGACGGCGCGCGCCCCCGGCCACAGCGAGTTGCCGAAGAAGATTTTTCTCGACTTGGTGGAAGCCAATCGTCAACAACTGTTGGCTGTTGGCGTTCCGGCAAAGAGTATTGAAGCATCATCCCTCTGCACCAATTGCCGGACAGATTTGCTGTTCTCTTATCGCGCCGAAAAAGGCAAGACTGGGCGGATGATGGGTGTGGTAGGCATCCGTCCATAGTTTCTCTTTCCGATTCGCCTGTGCTACGCCGGTGTTGACGGAATCGTTGGCGTTCCCCCGGTAGCCGGAGGCGCCGCGGGTGGCTCTGCGACTCCTTCATTCACGAGGTCTTTCAACTCCTTACTTGGCTTGAAGAAGGGAATCTTCTTGGCCGGCACCTCGACTTTTTCACCGGTCTTGGGATTGCGTCCCATGCGTGACTTGCGCTGACGCGTGCGAAAACTGCCAAAGCCGCGGATCTCGATTTTATCGCCCGCCCGCAGAGACCGCACCACGCTGTCAAAGATCGTTTCCACGATCACTTCGCTGTCCTTGCGCGTAAGTTCCGCTAAACGAGAGACTTCATCGATCAGGTCGGCTTTCGTCATAGTGCTTCTTCTCTCCTGCGCTGGGTTTTGACTGGCATGCCGCCATCTTCTGGCGAAGACCCCCGGGTTCATGCCGGCAACCTTCATAACCTTCTCAAATTTCAGGGGTTGTATGCAAGTCGCAGGTTTAGGACAAGGTGTGAGCCCGGGCTTCAGGCCTCGGCTGTTAGGCTTTGGGCATGGTGGGCGGCGCGTGAGACCCGAAGCCGCGCACTACTTCCACAGGTAATAAAACCCAACGTGCTGCTCCAGCATTTTTTCGGTGTTGGGCAGGTACTGCGAAACATCGCCCAGCATAAGATCGAGCAGCGTCTTGCGGTCCTTCTCCGGGTGCACCAGCGTTGGCTCGCCCGAGATGCCCACCGACTTCGCCGTGTCTTTCACGACGGCTTCGAAGTCGCCAACATTGTCAATCAGCTTCATGGACAAAGCCTGTTCGCCCGTCCACACTTTGCCGTTGGCGATGGCTTTGACATCTTCGAACTTCATCCCGCGGCCATCGGCCACGGCCTGGACGAACTGACCAAACATATTATCGATCAGCGACTGCATGTAGGCCTGCTCGGCGGGAGTGAGGTCGCGGGTAGGATTACCTGTATCTTTAAACTCGCCCGTCTTGAACACGATGCTTTTCAGCTTGGCCCACTTCAGGAGATCGCCATAGTTCACCCACTCGGCGATTACACCGATCGAGCCCACGATGCTGCCGTTGTCCGCATAAATCTTGTTCGACGCCGAAGAAACGTAATAAGCGCCACTGGCGCCCACCGTCTCGATGGAAACCACAATGCGCTTCTTCTTTTCATCGTGGATGCGCTTGACTTCGCGATAGATTTCTTCTGACGCAGCCACGCCGCCGCCAGGCGAATTCACGTGCAGGATGATGGCCTTGATGGAAGAGTCGTCGTTGAACTTCTTGAGTTGGCCCACCACCGGTTCCGGCGAAAGAATCACGCCGTCGAGGTCCACCACGCCGATGCGGTCGCCAAAGCCGTCAAACGAGGTTTCATTGCCGCCGGCACGCAGTGTCAGGTAAACCAGCGAAAACACGGCCAGCACAAAGAGGAAGAATGCTCCTCCGCCAATCAAAATCCAGAGCAGGGTGCGGGAACGTCGTTCAGCCATGAGGAAAGTTTAGCACCCGAGCTAGGGCGTGAGCACTTTTAGAGCCCCACGCTGGATGCTGACCTCGGCTGGTGTACGGCAGACGTATTCGCCGTCAGCGTAGATCTCGACCGGGGTTCCCGTTTCCACGCGAAGGTGCGCGGCCTGGAAGTAATCGACCTCCCGGATGCGCAGGTGGCGACCGAAATAGACCGTGGGAAACATGCAGGCGAGCTTGAAGGGATCGACGGCGCCGATCACGCAGACGTCGAGCCGCCCGTCGTCCATTTCCGCGTGCGGCGCGATCTTCATACCGCCGCCGTAAATCGCGGTGTTGCCGAAAGCCGCTAAAATCGTGGGCCGATCACAGCGAGTGATCCAGCCACCGGCGTCGTTCGGCGCGAAAATTTTCATGGGAAGCGGGGCAAAGCGAAAAATCGTTGGAGCCAGGGTTAACGCGTAACCGCCGTGTCCGCGCAGCCAGCGCGGCAGCGTATTCGCACGTCGGGACACTTCGCTATCGAGCCCAACCCCAGCCACGCTGCAGAAATAGTGCGGAGACTGGTGTGGCGTGGTCGCTCCGGGCAAAGGTTCAAGGGGAGAGATGACTCCGAGATCGATCGCACGAACGTTTTCTTGTCCGGCGCAGAAGCGTTGCCACGGCCCGAGAGAATCGCGCACTCGACGTAATCCAAGGGCACGGGCAAAGTCATTCCCGCTGCCGGCTGGGATAACCAGCACAGGCAGGCCGAGCTTGACCAATTGGCTCAGGTGACGGTGGATGGTGCCATCGCCGCCGAAGAGCAAGATGATATCGGCTTGATCCGCAGCGGCAGGCATCCCGATGCGCCAGTCGATGGTTTTGTCCGCCTGGAACGGCTTGAGATTCTTCGGAGAACATCCCAGCCCGAGGATGGCGGCCGCGCGCATGTGCGCGCTTGAGAGTAACAGAGTCGAGCGCTTGGAGGGACCGACAAAAGTCTCGAGGACTTGTCCGAGCGGCCAGCGCCAGTGCCTTCCCGCAACAGGGGCGAGTTCCGACTAAGGTAACCTTCCGGCTCCTCCTCAAGACGAGAAATAGCTGGCATGATGGATGTCGGGCGTCTGGTTGTCTGGAGGCGGTGCTTGAGACTGCAGCAGCTAACGAAAATATCGTATTTTCTGACAGTTAGCCTGATGCTGGCAGGCTGTGGCGCAGGTGGCTCGCAGACTGGCACTACGATCGTTAGTGCGGCCGCGCCCTCGATTACCACCCAGCCCGCTAATCAGACCGTTTCCGCAGGCCAGACGGCTACCTTCTCGGTGACGGCGGCGGGAACGACTCCTTTGAGTTACCAGTGGCAGAAGGGCACGACTACGCTCGCCGGCACTACTTCCGCCAGTTATACCACTGCCGCAACCACAACTTCCGACAGTGGCTCGCAGTACAGCGTGGTCATCAGCAATGCGATCGGAACCGCCACGAGCAACGCGGCTACGCTTACGGTGAATGCCGCAGCGCCGGCAACCACCGACGTGCTGACCTATCACAATGACATCGCGCGAACAGGACAGAACCTGACAGAAACCACGCTCAACACGAGCAACGTCGATTCGTCGACCTTTGGCAAGCTAGCCTTCTACACGGTAGATGGTTTGGTTGACGCCGAACCGCTCTACGCCTCGAACGTTGCGGTTCCGAGTAACGGCACGCACAATGTGCTGATTGTTCCCACGGAGCACGATTCGGTCTACGCCTTCGACGCGAATTCTGGCGCGACGATATGGCAAGTCACAATGCTGAAAACCGGCGAGACAACGTCGGATGATCGAAACTGCGGACAGATAACTCCCGAAATTGGGGTAACTTCCACCCCAGTCGTTGACCGCGCCAGCGGCCCGAACGGCGCGATTTATGTGGTTGCGATGTCGAAAGACGCATCGGGCAACTACCACCAGCGCCTGCACGCGCTCGATCTCGCGCTGGGTACGGAATTGTTTGGCGGACCGGTCGATGTTCAGGCTACTTATCCGGGAACCGGCGACAACAGTAACAACGGAACCGTGGTCTTCGATCCTGGGCAGTACGCGGAACGCTCCGCGTTGCTGTTGTTGAATGGTGTGATCTACACAGGTTGGACTTCGCACTGCGACATCCGTCCCTACACCGGATGGATCATGGGTTATAGCGAATCCACGCTGGCGCAGACCAGCGTGCTGAACGTGACGCCCAACGGCAACGAAGGCTCGATCTGGATGTCCGGAGCGGGGCTGGCCGCCGACAGTTCGGGCAACATTTATTTTCTCGATGCCAATGGCGACTTCGACACGAATTTAAATGCCAGCGGACTTCCCAGCGACGGCGACTACGGCAACGCATTCATGAAGCTCTCGACGTCAAGCGGCCTTGCCGTGGCGGACTACTTCGAGATGGACAATGGGGTAGAGGAGAGCGACAACGACACCGACCTGGGCTCGGGGGGAACGATTGTGCTGCCCGATCTAAGCGACGGTTCGGGTACCACTTGGCACTTGGCGGTCGGTGCTGGCAAAGACAGCAATCTTTACGTGGTGAATCGCGACTCGATGGGGAAGTTCAGCACGAATAACAACAACATTTATCAGGAACTCGCGGGAGCTTTGCCGGGAGGGGTTTTCGCGATGCCCGCGTATTTCAACAACACCGTCTACTACGGATCGGTGGGAAGCCCCATCCAGGCTTTTACGATCACCAACGCGAAACTGTCGACGAGCGCAACCGCACAAACCGCCAACAGCTTCGGATATCCCGGAGCGACACCCAGCATCTCGGCGAACGGAACGAGCAACGGAATCGTGTGGGCTGTCGAGAACACCAGCCCGGCCGTCTTGCACGCCTACAACGCCGCTAGTCTTAGCGAGCTCTACAACAGCAACCAGGCCAGCGGAGGCCGCGATCATTTCGGCGCCGGCAACAAGTTCATCACCCCAATGATCGTGAACGGCAAAGTGTTTGTAGGAACGCCGAATGGCGTGGCTGTGTTCGGGCTCCTACCGTAGTGGTCTATGTGGGGACAACCGTCCTCGGCTGTCCGCTGGGCGAAGCCCAGCAGTCCTTGCAGGCCATCACGACTTCAAAGCCGGAGCGAAGGGATTCACAAACGGCTTCATCCATAACCACGGGTAATCTGTCCACCGTACAACGGGGCCGGCCCGGACTGGATTCTCCAGCAGGCATTCGACCTTCGCGTCAAGATTCTCCGAAGAACGGAGCACATGATCAAATGATTCGGACTGCCATAGCGATCCTTTGCGGCCGAGCATTTTGTTCATCTTGTGGGCCGAAGCTCCTTTGATGGCGTCCATGATCTCGGCAAGCGAAAAAACTTCCGTAGCCTGCTCATTGACCAGCGGCGTGAAGATCATGTGAACATGATCCGGCATCGGGACAGCAACACGCAGATCAAGTTTCGCCCCGTTGGCATGAAGACAGCATTCCAAAACAATCTGACGCACACGCTCCGGAAGAATCCACCGATGATGGGTGCAGAACGTTACAAAGTGCTGAGTGTCATCGCACTGAAGATGCGGAAGCACCTGCGATAGAAAGCTTGAGGCATTAGCTTTATGTGGGGACAGCCGCCCTCGGCTGTCCGCGGAGCAAAGCTGGGCAGTCTTGCAGTGTAGCCTGAAGTTTGGAGCGCGTGACCTGCTGAACTTCCTAAAATCTTCGTTCAATTTCAAATTGGGAAAGGATTGGATTAGGGCAAAGACAGGCGAGTTGTGCTCGCCCGGACAGCCGAGGGTGGCTGTCCCCGCATGGGTCTACCTACTTACGGGAACCCCGATCGATCAGACGCACTTTTTTCATCCGGCGACCGACACGCAATACCACATACTGGTTAACAGGCATGTCCGCAATGAAATTGCTTTCTCCGATGGGCTCACCATCTATGCTGACTGCCCCACCTTTAAGCTTTGCACCGGCCTCACTATTCGAGCTGGCAAGCCCCGCTTGTCGGATCAACTTGTCCAGACGAACGATATGCCCGCTGCCACGATTCAAAATCGCTCGGCAAATCATTATGACGGCACCATGGTGTTTGGCATCCGAATCCACCGCAACGTCGGCAGCGTTGATATCGACAGAATCTAACTCCTCCGGCACTTGATCTTTCTGAAACTGTTTCGCCCAGTCTTCCGCCACCTTCTTCGCCGCCTCTGCCGAATGGAAATCCTCCACAATCCGCCGCGCCAAATCCTTCTTCGCCTGCATCGGGTGCGCTTCCCGCTTCATCTTATCGATGTCGGCAACCTGCACGTCCGTCAGCAGTTCGTAGTACCTCCACATCATCTCGTCCGAGATGCTCATGATCTTGCCGTACATTTCCAGCGGCGGCTCGTGAATCCCGATGGCATTCCCCAGGGACTTCGACATTTTCTGCACGCCGTCGAGCCCTTCGAGGATTGGAGTGGTCAGCGCCACCTGCGATTCCTGCCCGTAGGCGCGCTGCAGTTCGCGGCCCACCAGCAGATTGAACCTCTGGTCAGTGCCGCCGAGTTCCACGTCAGCTTCGAGCGCGACCGAGTCGTAGCCCTGCACCAGCGGATAGAGCAACTCGTGCATGGAAATAGGTTTCTCGCCCTGGAAGCGTTTGTGAAAGTCCTCGCGCTCCAGCAGTTGCGAGACGGTGTACTTCGCCATCAAGCGGACGAAATCGTCGGCGGTGAACTGGCCGAACCAGCGCCGGTTGAAGTCGACCACGGTCTTCTGCGGATCGAGAATCTTGAAGACTTGCGCCTTGTAAGTTTCGGCGTTCTCTTCGATCTGCTCGCGGGTAAGCGGCGGACGCGTGGCCGATCGGCCCGTTGGGTCGCCGATCATGCCGGTGAAATCACCGATCAGGAAGATGGCGGTGTGGCCGAGATCCTGAAAGTGCTTGAGCTTGCGCAGAACAACCGTGTGGCCGAGATGCAAGTCGGGAGCAGTCGGGTCCATGCCGAGCTTCACGCGCAGCGGCTTTCCGGTAGCTCGCGACTTCTCCAGCTTGGCACGCAGGTCAGCTTCGCGGATGATTTCGGCGGAGCCCTTCTTGAGATACGTCAGTTGTTCGTCGACAGACTGGAAGGTTGACATGAGAAAGGACATTATATGGAAGGCAGAAGGCAGAAGTCAGAATGCGGAAGTGCGCGCTGAGCAGCGCGTTGTTCAGGAGGGTTGAAGTCCCTCTGGCGCTCAAATGAGGGGCGCCATATCCAAGAAGCGGGGTTCGTAGCCTCGCTGGCCGGAGAAAGCGGAAGGTATGGAG
>Ga0208688_1000176_pt1 | contig 52457 bp, 49 predicted proteins | sample June2015DPH_6_15_FD_184696 | JGI IMG/M metagenome (GOLD analysis project Ga0208688, IMG submission 184696) | Peatland microbial communities from SPRUCE experiment site at the Marcell Experimental Forest, Minnesota, USA - June2015DPH_6_150... | ecosystem: Environmental > Terrestrial > Soil >... | reverse complement strand
TTGCGGGGCTCGGGCTTCCGCCTCTGGTCGTGAGCTCTTCGCTGAATCCGCCGAACCGCCGGATGCGGACCCGCATGTCCGGTGGTGTGGCAGGGGAGGCGGGGTGACCCGCTCCCCTATGCCGATTTGAATGCAGCACCGCGAGCAAACACCAAGATCCCTCGCGTCGCTCGGGATGACAATTGTGCCGCTGGCACCTTCCCAACCAAACAGCTTACAATGAGTCGTAAGCAGAATCCGCCATGTCACCCACCCCAGAAGATTTGACCATCATTAAAGACGACATGATTGCCTTCATCGAAGGCCACGGCATGAGCCGCTTCCACGGCTACGTGGACTACGAGGAAGTGCAGTGCATCATGTGGGAGACCGGTGACAATCCCGATGCCTGGAAGGATTTCGTCGAACTCGCCAAGAGCGCCGGCGCTCCATTCCTCACCATGCACTCCTGGAAGCTCGAGCGCGAGGAACTCGACGAGTTAGTGCAACGCCTTTCCCACTCCGAATTCTCCGACGGCGACGACCTCGAAGATGCGCGCTGGCTGCGCGCCCACACCGGCAAAGTGGGATTTCTGCAGCTCGGCTGGGCCTATCAGGGATCGATGTTTCTTTGCGAAGTCAGCACCGAATGGTACGAGCGCTACCAGCGCCTGCTGGAAGCGTCGGAAGACTTCGGCGGCATCCCCATCGATGAACCGGATCAGGACGACGAGACTTAACCGTGCGCTGGGAACTGGCTGCTGAAGATCCAGCGCAGGTGCAGGCCCTGGCCGCAGTCCTCTGCGATCTCCCTCAACTCCCGTTCAACCGCGGTAATCCGAACGCCAACGCCTCACAGCGTGGCAGTGCCGCTCGCACGCTGGCGCGCCTGCTCATCCGCCGCGGCTTGACCGACGCTGACTCTGCCGCCCGCTTTCTCACTCCTTCACTTGCTCACCTCCATTCGCCCGAGCGCATGACAGGCCTGCGCTGCGCCGTCGATCGCCTCGACGCAGCCATCGAACGCAAAGATCCCATCCTGATCTACGGCGATTACGACGTCGACGGCACCATGGCCGTGATCATTTTGAAAACGGCCATCGAACTCTGCGGCGGCACAGCCGATTTCCACGTCCCGCACCGCATTCGTGAAGGCTACGATATGCGCGACGACGTCATCGAGCGCGCTGCCGCTGCTGGTATTCGCCTCATCATCAGCGTGGATATGGGCATTCGCGCCTTTGCCCCCGCGGAAACCGCGCATCGCCTCGGCGTCGATCTCATCGTCACCGACCATCACCTGCCCGGACCGGACGGCGTGCCCAAGGCGCACGCGGTCGTCAATCCCAATCAATCCGGGTGCGAGTATCCCTACAAGCAGCTCTGCGGCGCGGGCGTAGCCTTCAAAGTTGCGCAGGGATTGATGCAGCGCCGCCTCCCTGAAAAAGATCAGACGCGCCTGCTCTTGTCGTTCATGAAGGTTGTCGCCATCGCGACCATCGCCGACGCCGTACCGCTGACCGGCGAGAATCGCGTCTTCGCCAGCCTGGGTCTCGATGCTCTGCGCCGCGCCGTAAATCCAGGTCTAAAAGCGCTGCTCGATGCCGCGCAAATTTCTAGCAAGCGTCCGCCCAACTCCACCGAAGTTGCCTTCCGTATTGCGCCGCGCATCAATGCCGCCGGGCGCATGGATGTCGCCCGCGACGTAATTGAATTATTCAGCGTGAAAGATCCCGATCGTGCCCGGCTACTTGCTGGGAAACTTGATCGTCTCAATGCCGAACGTCAGGAAGAAGAGCGCCGCATTCTGCTCTCGATTGAAGAGCGCATCGCCGGCGATCCCGCACTCTGCGAGGCTTACTGCATCGTGGTCGATGGCGAAGGCTGGCACCGCGGCGTCATCGGTATCGCCGCCACACGCATCGTCGAACGCTACCACCGTCCTGCGATCGTCATCTCAAGCGATGGCGAAGAAGCCTTCGGTTCCGGCCGTTCCATTCGCCCCTTTCATCTGCTCGAAGCTGTCGAATCCAGCAGCCGTCTTTTCACCCGCTACGGTGGACACTCCCACGCCTGCGGCTTCGCCATGCCGTCCGCGAACGTCCCTCAACTCCGAGCGGAACTGGACGCCTTCGCCCGCACGCGCCTGACCGCGGCCGATTTCGATCCCGTCCTCGACGTCGAAGCCGAACTGGATCTCAACGAAATCACCCCCGCACTCTTTCAAATGCTAAGTCTGCTTGAACCCTATGGAACGGGAAATCACGAACCCGCATTTACCGCCCGCAATGTCCGCTTAATCGCTCCGCCCAAAATCCTGAAAGACAAACACATCAAGCTGAAACTAAAGGCAGGAGAAAGAGAATCCGCTCAGCAAGAACTCTCCGCGACGGCGATATTGACCACACCGCGCTGCCATCCCGACGGCGCCGCAATTCGCCGCGACGAAAAAGCCGAGGCCAGAGGCGGTCAACTGAGAACTGAGAACCGAGAACTGAGACCTGCTTTCGACACCCTCGGCTGGAACATGGCCGACCGCCTGCAGCAATCTCCGCTGCTCGCCGGAGACACCATCGACATTGCCTTCACCATCGGCCACAACGACCACCCCGACTTCGGCGGCCTGGAACTCACCCTGCGCGATTTCAAAAGTCAAACCAGAACCGCAGAAGACACCAAGAAGAGTCTGACTTACGCCAACCCTGCATAGCAGAAAAATTAGGATCCGGCGGTTAGGCAGTAGCTCAGTTTGAGTCCACAGATTGATCTATTCGCAATCGCGGTCAGCGGCATGGGGTAGGAACCAAGCGGCTCCCCCAAATGGACTGTGGCTGGCGAAATCCGGAACAGGCGGCAAGTAACCACTCTGAATGTCTGAAGTCTCCTGCATCCAAGGCGGGCTGTATTGGACGCGCTGACCCACCTCTGACCAGTGGCATGCGAGATGTCCTGTCTCCATTTGCCATGATGATCTCCTTGCAGCTAACCTCCGACGTTCTGCCCAAATCTGATTCTCATTATACCTTTGTCCGCTGGTGGCTATGCTGATTCAGGAACGGCTGGAAGGGCCGTGGAGATCATACTGACCCCACTACCGGCAGTTACCACATATGGTAGTAACCGTCGCGGCGGGCTATCTCCACTGGGACTCCGAACACAGCCCCCAGGCGCTCGACCTGCAGAATTTCATCTTTGGGGCCATCGGCGACGATATGTCCCCGGCTCATCAGAACCACGCGCTCGATCTCTGGAATGATGTCGCCCAGTTCGTGGGTCACAAGAACAATTCCAATTCCAGAATTCGCGAGGGCGCGCATGGTTTGCCGCAGACTTTGCTGGGCCGAGAGGTCAAGCGAGTTGCACGGCTCATCGAACAACAATGCGCGAGGATTGTGCACCAGGGCCCTCGCGATCAGGACGCGCCGCGCTTCTCCCGAAGACATCTGGCAAACTGGCCGTTCCGCCAGATGCGACACGTTCAACTGTGCCAGCGCGGCGTCGGCCAGTTCCCGGTGTCTGGGATCGACAGTGTGGTGCGGGAAGATTCTGATGCTGCTGAAAAACCCCGACAACACGACATCTCGTCCGCTGGCGTCTCCCGTACAGGACAGCATCAGATCATTCGAGACGATGCCCAGGAGGGCACGCAAGTCGAACACGTCCCACCGCTCCTGGCCCAAAATGGCCATCGACGAGTTTTCCTGCGCCACTGGATAACACTCGCGCGTAATCGTCTTGATCAGCGTTGACTTGCCGCAGCCGTTTGGTCCGAGGATCGCGACGTGTTCATCAGCACCGATGCGCAGGCTAAAGTCATCGAGCGCGATTTTCTTCCCGCGCATCACTCGGATGTGCTGCAGGTCCAACAGAGGCGGCGTTTCCCGAGTCATCGTCACCCAAGTGTAGATGAGATGCCGCACCCACGTACCCTTGGCAATCGCATTCAGCGGCTTGCATTACACTGAACTCAATGGCGCTCCCGGTCTACCGCCTAAGACGCTGGCTGGCTGTAATTGCCGTGATGTTCACTGCGGTAGTTGCGGGCATGTATTTCTATGCCCGTCTGCGCCAGCACAGCGTCCTCAAAGGATTTCCCGGGAAAATCTCCTACGATATCAAGCAAACTGCCAGCGGCTTTCAGTTTTCAAAATCCGAAGCCGGCCGCACGGTTTTTACTATCCGAGCCAAAAACGTTAAAGAATTCAAGCTCAACGGCCGCGCCGAGCTGCACGATGTCAGCATCATCCTCTACGGCCGCGACACCTCGCGCTTCGATCAGATCTATGGGGACGACTTCACTTTCGATCCGAAATCCGGCAACGTTACCGCTCTGGGTGAAGTGCAGATCGATCTGGAAGCCAACCCCACCGGTGTGACCGCACCCGACCAGACGACTCCGAAAGAACTCAAGAACCCCATCCATCTCAAGACCAGCGACCTGGTCTTCAACCGCGATAGCGGAGACGCTTCCACCGATGCGCGCGTTGATTTCCGCACGCCGCAAGCCACTGGCTGGGCGGTAGGCGTGCACTACTCCGCAAAGATCGGCACGCTCACGCTTGTGTCCCAGGTTCACGTGACGTTGAGTGGTCAGGATGCCGCCAGCCTTTTTGCCACTCATGGCACGATCACCCGCGAGCCGCGTGAAATCGTTCTGGACCACCCGTTCATGAAGCGTGAAACCGGAACGCTGCAATCCGAACAAGCCACGCTCTTTCTGGGACCGGAGAACGAGGTGCAGCGCGTTGTAGCCACCGGCAACGTGAACGCGGAGTCCAAAGCGCCAGACGCCGACACGATGCGCGCCCGCGCCGATGAAGCCGAGCTCTTGCTCACAGGTAAGCAAAACCTGCTGCGCACGTCCACGCTGACCGGTAATGTCCACATCGAGCGTCTCGGATCTCAACCCATGCAAGGCGATGCCGAACGCGTGATCCTCGACTTTCGAGGACAAGTTTTCCGCGGCCAGAATGAACTCCAGAAAGTGCATGCCGCAGAGGGAGTACATCTGGCACAGCATGCTGTCAGCAGCAGCAGCCCGGCAGCAGATGCCTCCGCGCCACAGGATTTCGATCTCACCGCGCCCGCCATCGACTTCTTCATCGCCGACGGACGCCGCCTTGACAGCGCCCAAACTTCCGGCGCCGCGCAGATCACAATTTCGCCGGTGCAACCCGAAAGCCTGGCACGCACGCGGCCCCAACGCACCATCATCACCGCTGGCCGCTTCGACGCGAAATTTTCCCCGACTCCCGAAGGCGCTAACCGCTTGACCTCAATGCATGGCGCGCCCGATGCCAAGATCGTAAGCGTAGCCCCCGGCCAGCCTGATCGCGTCAGCACCAGTCAAACCCTCGACGCCACATTTCTTCCGCAGGGCGGAATTGCGTCCATAATTCAACAGGGAACCGTCGTTTACACCGACGGCCAGCCACCAGAAAAACGTACGCAAGCCTGGGCGGACAAAGCTCTCTACACCCCTGCCGACCGTATTCTGCTGCTCACCGGTAGCCCCCGCGTTTCCGACGGCAGCATGATAACAACGGCCAATACCATTCGCATCAATCGCGTCACCGATGACGCCTTTGCCGACGGAAACGTCAAAAGTACCTATAGCGATCTCAAGGAGCAACCCAACGGCGCCCTGCTGGCATCTTCTTCCCCGATCCACGTGACGGCAGCTACCATGACCGCACACAACTCTCCCGCCATCGCGTTGTACGAGGGCAACGCCCGCCTCTGGCAGGACGCAAACATGGTTGAGGCTCCCTCGATCCAGTTTGACCGTGATCACCGTTCCTTGGTCGCCCAGGGTACCACGGCCCAGCCCGTCTCTACGGTGCTGGTTCAGGAGAAACTGGTCCAGCCGAATAAAGGACAGCCGGAAGAGTCCAAGCCCAAGAAAGCCCCAGATAAAGACGAACAGAAAGCGAATAAAAGATCTGATCAAAAGCTCGACCAAGCCAGCCCCGTCACTATAACTTCAGCCCGGCTCACTTATGCCGATGCCGACCGCCGCGCTCACTACGACGGAGGAGTGACTGCCCGTGGCAGCGGCTTTCAAGCCACAGCCAGCGAGATGGATGTCTATCTCATGGCTCGAAGTCAAAGCTCAAATACTCAATCACTTAGCGGTCCAGGTCGGCTGGATCGGATGGTGGCCCAAGGCAATGTCGTCATTCAACAACCGGGGCGTCACGCCGACGGACAGACTCTGGTTTACACCGCCTCCGACGACAAATTCGTCCTTACCGGCGGACCGCCCAGCATTTTTGATGCCGAACGTGGCAAGATTACCGGCGTTTCGTTGACTTTCTTTAGGGCCGATGATAGGGTGCTCGTAGAAGGCGAAGCAAGTACTCCTGTGGTTACACAGACGAGAATGGCACGATAAATGCGTACCCTCGCCACGGACGAAATTGGCAAGTCGTATCGTGGCCGTCGCGTTGTGAATGGTGTCAGCCTGCGCGTAGAGCAGGGCGAAGTCGTTGGTTTATTAGGCCCTAACGGTGCAGGGAAGACAACAACATTTTACGCCATCGTTGGCCTGATCCCCCCTGATACTGGCCGCGTGTTGTACGACGGTCAGGACATCACTGACATTCCCATGTACCTGCGGGCGCGCCAGTATGGCATCAGCTATCTCCCGCAGGAAGCTTCGGTGTTTCGCAAACTCACGGTTGAGGAAAATATCCTCGCGGTGTTAGAGGCGCAGCCGATGTCCTGGCACGAGCGCCGCGAGAAGATGGAGAAATTTATTGATGAACTTGGCTTGGAGCACATACGGCAGAATCGGGGATACGCCCTTTCTGGCGGCGAGCGTCGCCGCGTGGAAATCGCCCGCTGCCTGTGCATCAATCCAACTTTCATCTTGCTGGACGAGCCTTTTTCCGGGATCGACCCCATCGCCGTTCTCGACCTGCAGAAAATCATCAGCTCTCTGCGGGCCAGCGGCATCGGAGTGCTGATCACCGATCACAACGTGCGTGAGACGCTTACGGTGACCGATCGCGCCTATATCATCGACGACGGCAGAATCTTCCGTCACGGCCAGCCCGAGCAGTTGGCCGGCGATCCGGAAGTCCGCCGGGTGTATCTGGGAGAAAGTTTTTCGCTGGTATGAAGTTTTGTTTTGTCATTCCTCACCGGCTTCAGCCGGTGAGGAATCCGCTGTTAGCGACGTAGTAATTAGGAAGAGAGTCGGGCCGAACACATGGTTTTGCTGCAGCACAAACTGAGCGTCAAGCTGTCGCAGCGCCAGATCCTCACCCCGGGTCTGGTGCAGATGGTTTCCGTCCTTGCGCTCAACAAGCTTGAGCTCAAGGACATGATCAATGCCGAGATGGTCGAGAACCCGGTTCTCGAAGAGCTCGAAGATTCTGTCCCGCTGATCGACGAGTTAGGCCGCAAAGAAGAAGACCGCGACCGCGCCACCACCAAGACTTCCACGGAAGAAAATCCCATCACTGCGGTCGAGAAGAAAGATCCGTTCGAAGAGATCGACTTTGGCTCCTTTTTCCAGGATTATCTCGATCCCGGTTATCGCACGCGTGGCGAGATGGAAGAGATCGAGCGTCCGTCGTTTGAGAACTTTCTCTCGAAGCCCACCAATCTCACCGATCACCTCGCGTGGCAAGTGGGCGCCCTGAGCCTGCGGCCCGCGGTTCGCGAGGCCGCCGAGCAGATCATTGGCAACCTCAACGAAGACGGCTACCTCATCGCCAGCGACGAAGAAATGTTGGGCGTGGCCCCGCCTGCAACACCGGAAGCCGATGCCGCGGCCGCCAGAAATATAGTCATCGAGGCGCAGGCCTTGGGCTTGGACGAACCCACTCCCGCCGAAGCAACATCCGCCGACGAACATATGGACGTGGCGCTGGCCTCTGGCGATCTGGACGAACCCGTGTTTTCGGACTCCAGCCCGGCAGACTTCTCCGTCACAAATGCGATTAGCGAGAACTCTGCCGCAGACGTGGACAATTTGCCCGCCGCTACCACTCCGCCGGAAAGTTCGTTCGCCTCATCCAATGGAAACGGAGCCGCCGCTGTTGCTTCCGCGCCCGCCCCCGCCGTCCATCCGGCACCACGTCCGGCCCAGACCGCTGGTTTCACGGTAGAAGATCTTCACGAAGCCCTGGAAGTGGTTCGCCAACTCGATCCTCCCGGCGTAGGTTGCCGCGATCTCCGCGAGTGTCTGCTCCGCCAGTTGAGCTATCACCAGCACCAACTCGCGCTCCATAAGAACGGAGAGAAAAACGGCAACGGCACCGCGCAGGTTCTCCAGGACGCCATCGCCATCGTCGATCAGCATTTGCGCGCCGTGCAGAACAAGCAGCACAAAGAAATCGCCAAAGCCATCGGACGCCCTTACGAAGCTGTACAGCAAGCCCTCGACTACATTCGCACTCTCGATCCCCGCCCCGGCCTGCAATACAACAAAGTTCAGGCGCGCCTCATCGAGCCCGATGTCGCGTTCGTCAAGCACGGCGACGAGTGGCTGGTCCTGATGAATGACGATGACCTGCCCCAGCTTCGCCTGAACCCTGCATACAAGAAGCTGGTCACCCGCGACACCAACGACAAAAACACTCGCGACTACGTAAAGGAGCGCTACAAGAGCGCCATCCAGCTCATCAAGAATATCGAGCAGCGCAAGCAGACAATCACCAAAGTCTGCTACTGCATCGTTGCCCGCCAGCAGGATTTTCTGGAAAAAGGCATCGACTATCTGAAGCCCATGATGATCAAGGAGGTCGCCGAAGAAATCGGCGTGCATCCTTCCACGGTCAGCCGCGCTGTGGCCAGCAAATATGCCCACACTCCGCAGGGCGTATTCGAGTTGCGCTACTTCTTCAGCGAGAGCGTCCAGGGCCCTGAGGGCGGCAACACTTCGTTGCTCATCCTCAAGCGCCGCGTCAAGAAATTGATTGAAGAAGAGGACTCCAGCCGCCCGCTGACCGACGAGCAGCTCACCCGAATTTTGCAGTCACAAGGCATTCAGGTCACTCGTCGCACCGTTGCCAAGTACCGCGAAGACATGCGCATCCCGAGCACACATCAGCGCCGGGTGCGGGAAGGGAGATGATGCAGAGATTAATAAAATCAGATTGTAGTCCTGAGGCCGTTGCCTTTGCGGCCGAAGGATCTGAGCGAGCCGCGCGGTGGGTCGCGCTTTTTGCGACCCAATAGTCGCGCGTTTGGCTCGCATCCTTAATGCAGTGCCGATTTTCCTCACTCAAGAATCATAAGGAGGGGCGCTCATGAACGTGGAATATACCGGAAGACACTACGAAGTAACTCCCGCTATCCGCCAGGAAGTAGAAACCGGCCTCGGAAAAATCCGCAAAATTCTCGGTGATCGCTTCGAAGCCAAAGCCATCCTCGCCGTCGAAAAGCACCGCCATAAAGCCGAAATCACCATCAACCCGCGCAATGGCCCTCTCGTCGGCCTGGCTCAAGCCAAAGATATGATGATCGCGGTCAGCGGAGCCCTTGACCATCTCGAAAAGCAGGCCGTGAAGTACAAAACCAAGTGGCAATCCAAGAAGCGCTCCGCCCGCAAGAGCGAGGAAGTGAAGAAGTGGAACGGCCACTCGCCGCAGGAAGAAGTTCACACCAAAGTCGGCTTAACCGAAAAAACAGCCGTCCCGGTCGCCGTGCACCGCTATCCCCCCGTGGCGAGAACCACCGAGGTTCACCTTGTCCGCTCCGACGAAGCCGTCTCCATGCGCCCCATGACCCTCGAAGAGGCCATCAAGGAAGCCCACTTCCGCGACCGCGACGTCTTCGTCTTCCGCGATCCCAAAGGCAAAGTCATGATCCTGCACCGCACCCGCGACGGCAAGATGGAACTGATCGAAGCCCCGTAACGGCTCGTGTGGAGCGGACACTGTTGTCCGCTGCTTTGACTTTTGCGTGTCATTGCACAGCCGCGCCTTAGTTAGTCGGATACTTTTACTCATCCGGTTCAGGCGCTGGCGCCGGGGTTCCGGGAGGTTTCGGCTGACCCGCAACAATCGCTTGCCAGTTCAGAATCGCATTCCACAGCAGCCGCTGATCCCCGCGGTTCAAATCGCGGTGCATCGGATTGAAATTGAAAGACACGACATGCCCCTTACCCACGGGCATGTCCAGGACCGCCGGCCGCCCGATCAGATTCTCTTCTCCCCACGCCTGCCCGCTCACAACGAATGGCTTCCCCTCGCTATCGCCCCACTCCATCACCACGCCGCTGCGATCTTCGGGGCCGTCCAGGCACGTGGTGCAATAGGCCATACGCATCCACCGCCGCGGAACATCATAGAGCGGGAAATTCTGCCGAAAAACATAAGTGTGCGCGGGATATCCATACGCAATAGGATGATCGGCGCGATCAAACGTAACCCTCACATGCGCCCCAGGCGTCCGCGTCGCTGCCTTCTGCGAGGCAGCCGACGAGGCCCCACCGCCTCCCGCCGCACTCCGCGGAACGCCTCCCGAAGAGCGCCGCACAAAGCGCACCAGCCCGCCTTCCAGCGCCAGCATGCTCCCGCTGCCGAGCGTCACCATCAGCCCGCCATCTTCGATGAAATGTTGAATCTGCGCCAGTCCCTCATAGCCAATTCCTCCAGTGATGTCGTCCGATTCCGCGGGACTTCCAAAGCTCGGTGTCTGCGCTGTCTTCTTGAAAGGCATGGGTGACCAGGTCTTCGGCTGACCTTCAATCTGCTCCGCCAGTTCCAGATCGACGTGTCCATAAAGCAGGACGTCGATGCGCGAGCGCAGATTCCCCGCCCGAATATCCTCGTCGCGCAAATACGTATAAGGAACTTTGCGTTGATCCAACGAGTAGCGGATCCATCCGATCGAGTCAGTATCGGCCCATGGCACCCACACGCCAATGCGCGGCGCCTTCGCCATGTGAAGTGGCACGTCGGGCTGCGTGGAAACCTGAGTGAAGTCGAGCCCCAACTCCTCGGATGCCGACAAAACTGCGTCGCGCAATCCGCGTTGATCCGCAAGAATCCAAGATCCCGCAGGAAACTTCGTACCACCTGCCTCGAACTCGCGTTCCGCAATTTGAATTTCGAAGTCAGCCAGCCGATAACGCGCTGCCAGAAAAGATTCTTGACCGGTGTCGCTCAGCAAGTAAATCGGTCCTGTACCGCTCACACGTCCAGCGACATGCGGAGTCTCCGTCAACCGCATCAACACTACGTCGCGGATGGACGCATCGGCAGTCGGTATCACCTGCAAATGATAATGCGCTGGTAGCTCCCAGGAAACGTCATCGTATGGCGCTTCACCATCCTTCGGATAATGCTGCGGCATCAGCAAATCCACAGCGTAATTGCGATAAGGCTGATCCAGCCGTACCACAAACGTCCCGGCAGGAAAGCTTCCTTCCTTAAGCTGAATCGAATTCTGCGCTCGCGCCACTTCAATGTGTTGGCCCATGAGCCGTTCTACCAGCTGCGCCACTCGCGCCGGATCACCTTGATTTTCCAGAATCAAAAATGCATAAGGCGGCTGCGTCAGGCCTTTCTGCCAGGAATCCCATCCCTTCTTATAAAAGTTGTGCAGCATTTCTTTGGACTGGCTTGCCGTCTCATCCAGCGCCGCCAGCGCGCCCGTTTCTTGGTAGTTGAGATTGTCGCGAGCCGACCACGTCACCTCCCGCGGCGCAGGCAAAGGACGGTACCACTCCATCGTTGCCGAGGATTGCGACACCGCCCGCTTCTCAGTTTCCGCGCTGCCGTTCCCGAATGTCTCATAGCCGCGTCCAATGCTGTTGTGATTCATGGCCACGGAATCCAGATAAAGGTGAGCGAACGCCTCTCCAAAATTCCACGTCGAAACTCCCGGCATGCCCATCGCCGTCATCGCCTGCACTTCGTGAAAGCTGAGTTCAAGAAATTCTGTATAAGTAATCGGATCGATGTTCGGGTTATAAGGCCCGGTGCCGTTCCACGTCATCATCAGCGGCGTGCCCTCATGCAGGTCATGCACCACCGTCGGATGCCACTCATGAAACATGCGGTGCACCGCTTTTGTGGTCTCGTGCGTCTGCTGGTGCGTATCACGGTTGATGTCGACGAACGTGTACTTAGACCAGTATGGTGGCGACTGGCGGGGAAGCGAGGCCCGGTCCGTCTTGCCCTTCAGATATCGATAGAACCAATCAACCATTTTGTCGCGGCCGTCAGGATTCGAAATAGGATTGATCAGCACCACCAGGCGCTCTCGAATCCGCCGGATCATCGGCTGCTCCGATACCGCGAGCCGATACGCGAGTTCGAGCATCGCTTCGCTCGACCCAGTCTCATCGGAATGCAGCGCAGCGTTGAAGTAATAAATAGGACGCGCGGTCGCGATCAATTTGTCCGCAGCCACCTGGTCCGTGCGCCGCGGATCCGCCAAGGCTGCCGTCGCCTCTTTCAACCGATCAAGATCACGGATGCCGGCCTCGTCCGCGATGGCAAGCATGACAATTTCGCGCCCTTCTTCACTATGCCCAATCGTGAACACGCGAACCCGCGGACTCGCAGCAGCCAAAGCCCGGGCATAGGCGTATGCCTTTTCCGTCCCCAGCAGCTCGCCCGGAGCGCCCATGATCCGCCCCAGAAATTTCTCCGGAGACGGAACGGTACTTGATTGGGGAACATACGAGACCCAAGGAGAAACAAAATGTGGATCGGTCGTAGCCGCTGCGATGGCCTCAACCGATCCTGGCTCGGGAATATCAGGACTTTGCGCAACCACACATGTCGTTAACAACGCAAGTAAAGACATCCACACAGGCACGAATCGGAACATGAAGCCCCCTGGATCGATTAACGCGAGAGTTTAGCACGCGCTTACCTAAGAAGCTTAATCGCAAAACGAAGCCGGTCGCGGCGCCGCGATCAAGCTCAGCGTTCAGACAGTCATGCCCACTCTCTTGGCATTTATAATTACCGGATGCCAATCTCAGCTAGAAACAAACTTCGAGTACAAATCGAGGAGCTTCAACTGGCGACATGATGGCCCATGTGGTGGTGCGGGTCGGTGACAATCTCATCGAGAGTGCTATCACCCGGCGTAGCGCCGACGAACTCAAGCTCAAGAAGGGGGACGCGGTCACCGCCGTCGTAAAAGCCACGGAAGTGATGATTCGGAAGGATTGACTCATTGCACTTCCACAATTCTTAACCGCGTGACTTGCCGCACCCAGCGGGCCATCCGCTTCTCATCGGGTATGACGATCCGGTATGGCCCCTCCTTATCATCGAGAGATTTTCCGTCTTTCAAGAACGCAAGAACAATTTGTTTGTCGGTGAACGCTGGGTCAGTTTCAGGAAGAGCGAAAACCACGCGATATCCATCAGCAGCTTCCACCAATAAACATGAGGCCATCCGTTTTCCCTTCATGGTTTCCCCAAACCCAACTCCCCCTCTTTCCAGCACGGCCCTGAGCGCGACACCCTCAAAGGTTGCAGAGCCGCCGGAAAGGCTGCTCGGTACCTTGACATGCGGCAAGGCTTCGATATCTGTGCGGGTCAATACGGTTTGCTTCCCACTCTCATTTTGCACGGTCAGTTGCTGGGAACGCGCCAATCCCGCGTGGAGGACCAGCGCCAAGAGCAGGGTGGAGAGCAGGAAACGTTTTCTCATGTCAAACACGCAGTATCATCACCTCGGTGGCTTTTATGAGGGCAGCCGCGGTCTGACCTGGCTTCAGCTGCATTTCTCTCGCGGAACGCGCGGTAATAATTGACGTGATTTGCTGGCCGCCAATCGAAATCCTCACCTCCGCCATCAGGCCGCTGATCCGAACCGTATCGATTCGTCCGACCAACTGATTCCGTCCACTGACGCGGCGGACTGCCTGCTTGCGTTCCTTCTCGGTTCTGCCTCGTGTTCTAAAGAGCAGCCTGTCCAACTCACTCTGCGGGATACGGTGATGACCTCCAACAGTCTTAAGGCTGCGAATTTTCTTCTTGTAAATCCATTGCTTGATTGTGGGAAAGCTGATTCCAAGTTGCAAAGCCGCGTCACGGAGTTTTAGCAACTCTTCATTCTTGCGCTCGGATTGTCCGTTCCTCCGCATCGGAACGAAATCCTACAGTCAACACTGGAGACGGTCAACAAGGTACCCCGATGAAAAGTATAGTCCGCAGTGGATTAGATAATCGCATATAACTACATGTTACTTTGTATGGAAAGCGAACATCATATACACTTACGAATTTTGGAAGTTGTATGTGTAACCCTCTGTTTTTCGCCGTGCTGGTTCTCTGCCTGTCGTCAACGTTGTCCTCTGCACAAGACGGATTTCCTGCCGATTGGTTCAACATGGTATCCGCAACGCAAGCCGCACAGCCTCACTGGATCACCCCTCTCGCCACAACCACTGCGCGCCTGGAGCAGGAGTTCCGCTACGACATTCAATGGCAGACCCACAATAGCGGCGTCACTACGGACAACTACGGCGTGAGTAAGGGCCTGGAAATCATCCCGGCAAAGAATTTCGAGGTCATTTTCGCCGTGCCTCCCTACATCGTGAACAACCCGGATTCCAGCCACGATGGATTCGGCGACTGGGGGTCTAAACTGTCAGGGATGCCCCCGGCCATTCACATCCGCATCATTTTTCCCAGACCGGACCAGCATCGCACAGGTTTATTTCAGCACGGAATCCACAGCCGCCAAGATATTCGTCCTACGTGACCTAGCTCACAGACGGGTGAAAGTGGCGTCCGTACAGTGAAAGCATAATTAAATCATTTTCCGTCGAAGGGCTTGGTGCATGGCTACTATCGTTTCCCCAACCACTACGCGCGTTCTGAATTCCGGTCTGGCGCAGAAAATCATGAGCGCCGAAGAAGCTGCCGCTCTCATCAAGTCCGGCGACCAGATCGGCATGAGCGGCTTCACCGGATCGGGTTATCCCAAGGTCGTTCCCATCGAACTGGCGCACCGCATCGCGGATGCCCACTTCCACGGGCAGAAGTTTCAGGTCAGCGTCTTTACCGGAGCTTCCACCGGTCCTGAACTCGATGGCGCGCTGGCGATGGCTGGCGGCATTCATCTGCGCCTGCCTTATCAGTCCGATCCAGAAACTCGCAAGCGCATCAACGCGGGCGAAATGGATTACATGGACATTCATCTCAGCCATGTTGCTCAGTTCGTTGAGTATGGATTCCTCGGCAAGCTCAATGTCGCGCTGATCGAAGTCACCGCGGTGCTGGACGACGGTCGCCTGGTTCCGAGTTCCTCGATCGGCAACAACAAGACCTGGATCGATCAAGCGGAGCACGTAATCCTCGAGGTCAACTCGTGGCAACCGGCCGCGCTCGAGGGCATGCACGATATTTACTACGGCCTCGAGCCGCCACCCAATCGAGGTCCGATTCCACTGGTGCGTCCCGGCCAGCGTATCGGCACGCCGTATCTTGAAGTTCCCGCGGAGAAGGTCGTCGCCATTGTGCTCACCGATTCTCCCGACCGGAACAGTGCCTTCAAACCGCCCGACGCAGCTTCCAAACTCATCGCCGGGCACATCCTCGAATTCCTCAGTTGGGAAGTGCAGAAGGGCCGCATGCCGGCGAACCTGCTCCCGCTGCAATCCGGCGTCGGCAACATTGCCAATGCGGTTCTGTTCGGGCTTGAGGAAGGCCCATTTGAAGGGCTCACTTCCTACACGGAAGTGATTCAAGACGGCATGATTCGGTTGCTGAAGTCGGGCAAGGTAACGTCGGCCTCGGCTACGGCATTCTCGCTCAGCCCCGAGGTGCTGACCGAAGTGAATGCCGATATGGCCAGCTACCGCGACCGCATCGTTCTGCGACCGCAGGAGATCTCTAATCATCCCGAAATCATTCGCCGGCTCGGCGTGATTGCGATGAACGGCATGCTCGAGGCCGACATTTACGGCAACGTCAACTCAACGCACGTGATGGGATCGCGCATCCAGAACGGCATTGGTGGATCCGGGGACTTCGCTCGCAACGGATACCTTTCCATCTTCATGGCTCCATCGACCGCGCAGCACGGAACCATTTCGACCATCGTTCCTATGGTCTCGCATGTGGACCACACTGAGCATGACGTGCAGGTCATCGTCACCGAGCACGGACTTGCCGATCTGCGCGGACTCTCGCCGCGTCAGCGTGCGCACCTCATCATCGAGAAGTGCTCCAATCCGGATTACAAACCCTTGCTCCTCGACTATCTCAACCGGTCCGAGCGGCTGTCCTATGGTAAACATACGCCGCACCTGCTGACCGAATCACTGGGCTGGCACAACCGTTATCTGCGATGCGGAAGGATGAAGCCTCAGGAAGAGAGCTGAAGAGCTGATTCAGGAACGATCTCCCAAATACCGCGAGCCGGATGCAGTATAGCGGTCAAGCGCTTTCTCATTTCCCCGACTGAGCGTATGATCCTCCCGCCGTTAATTCACCCAAACAGGAGAATGCCTATGAAGAAGCTTTACGGATTTGTCGTGCTCGTGTTGTTGCTGGCGCCTGCGTTGTTCGCGCAGGAGCACTTCACCGAAGGTCCCATCTGGCGCATAACGTTGATCCGCGTGAAACCTACCCACATGGATGCCTATCTGACCATGCTGCGCCAGTCCACCAAATCGGTCTACGAGGAAAGCAAGAAGCAGGGTTCTATCATCGACTACAAGGTCTTCCTCAAGGAGACCAAGAACAGTCCAGAGGATTGGGACATCTGCATCGCCGTCGAATACAAGAACCATGCTGCCTTGGACGGTCTGACGGCGAAGGGCGAGGCGGTTCGCGACAAGATTCTGGGTGGGAAGGCTCCGGCTCAACAGCTTAACGAGAAGCGCGCCGAAATTCGGGAAATCATAAGCTCGGAATTGCTGCAGGAAGTCTTCCTGAAATAGAAGCGGAAGAGTTTTCATCATCTGGGCCGGACAATCCGTCCGGCCCATTCATTTGTCATCTATTGATACGTTTCAATAGGAGTGCTGCGCGTGCTAGAATTCGCCGCCGAGGAAGATATGCCGACGACTCGCACGCGCTCCATGATCCTTTCCATTCTGCTTATGATTCTGACCGCTTCGCTGTTCACGCAAGCGCAAGCGGTCACGCCGCAAGGGAAGCTCTCCGTCCATTGGGAAGAACTTACGGCTGCCGATTTCCGCGAAGGCATTCACCGTTCGCAAGGAGCGTGCCTGCTACCCTTCGGCATCCTGGAAAAGCACGGACCGCATCTGCCGCTGGGCACCGATCTGCTGGACGTGCGTTATGCAGCGCTGCACGCTGCCGAGCAGGAATATGCCGTCGTTTTTCCGGAATATTATTTCGGACAGATCGCCGAGGCCCGACACGAGCCCGGAACCATGGCTTACAGCCGCGATCTGCAACTAGCGCTGCTGCAGGAAACTACCGACGAAATGTCCCGCAACGGCTGCAAGAAAGTGATCATCGTCAACGGTCACGGCGGCAACCAAAGCCTGCTCCCGTACTTCGCCCAAACTCAACTCGATAAACCGCACGACTACGTAGTGTACGTTTTCGATGAGCGCACTCCGTCTTCAGGTGGACCAGCGAAAAAGACCTCCATCGACATGCATGCCGGCGAAAGCGAAACTTCGAAGATGATGATCTCGCGCCCCGACACAGTCCACATCGATCGCGCCTCGAGCGAGTCCGGCGCCGACCAGCATCGTCAGAATCTACCCGAAGGTGTCTACACCGGCATCTGGTGGTACGCGCGCTTTCCCAACCACTATTCCGGTGACGGCTCGGCCGCAACGAAGGAGCTGGGAAAGTTTCAAATGGATTGGTGGATCGATGCGGTGGTGAAGGTAACCCGCGCTGTGAAAGCCGATGATGCGAGCCTCAAGCTGCAGAACGAGTTCTACGAAAAGAGCAAGCATCCGCTCGATACGCAGCCCTGATACAGCTTAAGAATTTCCGATCAGTGCACCGGTGATGAACACCAACACTCCGCCCAAGCCGACCTGGAGCGCGGCAGAAACCCACGGACTATCCATGTAGCGGTGGCGGATCCAGGTAATGACCCCGAGTTCGACGAGCACCACCGCACCTGCGGCCCATAGCGCGACGCGAAAGTCCTTCAGCAGAAACGGCAGCGTGTGTCCAATGCCGCCCAGCGCGGTCATGGCGCCGCAGATCAAACCGCGCACCCATGGATGTCCGCGTCCTGTCAGGCTTCCATCATCGGAAAGAGCTTCGGCAAATCCCATGCTGATGCCCGCGCCCGCTGATGCGGCAAGGCCCACCAGGAATGCGTCATTCGAGTTGTGCGTGGCGAACGCGGCTGCGAAGACTGGGGCCAGCGTGGAAACCGAACCATCCATCAATCCCGCGAGCCCGGGTTGCACAATCTGGAGTACGAATAACCGGCGCTGCGCCCGCTCTTCGTCGGCCTTCACATTTGAAGGCAGCTTTTCCGTGTCGAGTTCCTGCGCACGATGCTCGTGCGATCGTTCCTCGGTCGCAAGGTCGTCGAGAAGTTGCCGGACGCTGGCGTCCTGGGTGAGGGCTGCGGCCTTTTCGTAGAACCGGCGCGTCTCCACCTCCATCGTGCTGGCTTCCTTGCGGACTGTGTCGATGCGCATAGGTCGGATCAGCCAAAGCGCCGGACGCTCGACGAACCCACGCACATCTTGACGGCGAATCAACGGAATATGTTCCCCAAACTTCTGCCGGTAGAGTTCGATCAATCGTCTGCGATGACCCGATTCTTCTTCGCGCATGCCTTCGAACATGGCCGCCGATGCCGGATAATCCTGCCGCAGCCCTTCGGCAAAATCGGAGTACACTCGCTCGTCTTCTTCTTCCAGAGTTATAGCCAGGGCAAGCACTTCGCGTTCGCTGAGTTCTTGAAACTTCTTCATGGCGATGTAGTAGCTTACATTTCCGCATGGGCTTAGACAAATGGGAAATGCGAGTCTCTCCCATGAATGCTACCTTCGATGCTACTATCCAGTGCATGACGCCCCGGAAATCGTCCGCCTCCGCAAAACGCAAAAGCCTGCGACACGCCGGCAAGAAATCGGCGAAGGTCATCGGGCGTGACGCCCCGCACGCTCCGGAGCTGGTCATCATCACGGGGATGAGCGGTTCCGGCAAAGCCTCCGTGTTGAAGGCCTTTGAGGATTTGGGCTACTACTGCGTCGACAATCTTCCCGTAGAACTGATTCCGCGCTTCGCGGAAATGGCGCTGCAGTCGGCTGAGATCCGTCGCACCGCGCTGGTGGTGGATGTGCGCGAGGGCTCCAAACTGGAGCAACTTCCGGGGATTCTGAAGGCTGTGCGTCGTACGATTCCGACCAAGGTTGCATTTCTGGAAGCCTCCGACGCGGTTCTGTTAAGGCGGTTCAGCGAGACGCGTCGACCTCATCCGTTAGGCACGGACACGCCGGTCAATACCTCGATCAAAGCCGAGCGGCGCCACCTGGCAGCCATTCGTGCTTTAGCGGATATTGTCATCGACACTTCAAAATTCAATGTGCACGAGCTGCGCGCACACATCACGGAGCGCTTCCGCGAGCAGGCGACGGAGAAAAGTATCCTGGTTTCCTGCGTGAGTTTTGGCTTCCGCCACGGTGTACCGGAAGAAGCCGATCTGGTGTTCGATGTTCGTTTTCTTCCCAATCCGCACTTTGTTCCGGAATTTCGGCAGCTTACGGGGCGTCATCCTAGCGTGGCCAAGTACATCCGGTCGTTTCCGCAGACCCAGGAGTTCATTCTGCGTATTTCCGATCTGCTGGTTTATCTTCTGCCGCACTATATTCGCGAAGGCAAGAGCTATTTGACGATCAGTTTTGGCTGCACCGGGGGCCAGCACCGTTCCGTGATGATCGCCGAGGAAGTGGGGAAGCGCCTGCACAAAGCCGGATACCGCCTGAAGATTGTGCATCGGGATATGCCGAAGTAGGCTAAGGGTCGGGGCTGAAGCCGCTACTTGGGGATTCCACAGCCGAGCAGTAAAATAGGCGCTTGCATCCCATGTCCATGCCAGCGCCAGGAAGCCACTACGGCCTGCTCGGAGCCCTATGCGGCAACTGACGCGCCTCGTTCGCTATGCACTTCCGTATTGGTGGCAGATCCTGTGCTCCGTGGTGCTCATGGCGTTGGTGGGGGTGCTCGACGCGTTCAAGTTTGTGCTGATTCGACCCGTCTTTGATCGGGTATTGAATCCGGCTACCGGATCCAAAGACATCCAATTATTTGTCATTCCTGTTGCGCATTATCCGGTTTATCTGCAGCAGTTGGTACCTTCCCATTTCACCAATGCGTGGACCATGGTTGCGGTTGCTCTGGTCGGCTCCACGGTCCTCAAGGGAATCTTCGATTACACGGGCACGTATCTGGTGAATCATGCCGGCTTCGGCATGATCACCGACTTGCGGGACGATCTTTACAACGCAATCATGCGTCGCTCGGCGGCATTCTTCTCCAAACATACGACGGGAACCCTGCTTTCTACCATCGTTAACGATATCGAGCGCGTGCAGTACGCCATGTCCACGGTGCTGGCGGAATTCCTGCAGCAGTTTTTCACTTTTCTGTCGGTCGCCGCCGTGGTGGTGTTTCTGGGCGGAAGGCTTGCCTGGGTGCTATGGCTGTTCGTTCCGGTGATTATTTACTCATCGCGCAAGATCGGCTCCCGTGTGCGCAGCACGACGCGGCAAGGTCAGGACAAGCTGGCCGAGATCCAGAACATTCTGCACGAAACGATTACCGGCAATCGCATCGTGAAGGCGTTTAACAGCGAGAAATGGGAGATTTCCCGCTTCCGAGGCGCAGCCCGGCGGCTTTTCCGGGCGAACCTGCGTTCCGTCGCCGCCACCGCGATTAGTTCTCCGCTGATGGATATTCTAGGGGTGGTCGGAATCGCGCTGTTGCTGAATTTGGGCCGAGAACAGGTCAAGCATGGCGAAATGACACCGGGCGTTTTCGTCGCCTTTATCACGGCCGTGTTCAGTCTCTACAACCCGGTCCGCAAGTTCGCCCAGTTCAACAACAATTTTCAGCAAGCCCTGGGCGCGTCCAGCGAGATCTTCAAGTTCATGGACGTCGAAGATGATGTCCGCGAAAAGCCGCGTGCCGCGCGTTTGCCCGCTTTCTCCAAGACCGTACAATTCGATCACGTCACCTTCACCTATGGCAGCGAAGGAGCAGATGCGAGCGTACTGCACGATGTCAACCTGGAAGTTCGCTGCGGGGAAGTCGTGGCGATCGTTGGATCCAGCGGATCGGGCAAGAGCACGTTGGTTCATCTCATTCCGCGCTTCTTCGATGCTACGCAGGGGCGTTTACTGATCGACGGGATCGACGTGCGCGACGTAACTCTTGCGTCGCTGCGGGAGCAAGTAGGAATTGTGACGCAAGAGACTGTCCTGTTCAACGACACGGTTCGCAACAACATTGCTTATGGCCAGCCAAACGTGGCGCTGAAAGAGGTCGAGGCCGCGGCCCGGGCCGCTCTGGCGCATGAGTTCATCCAGGCGCTGCCTGCGGGGTACGATGAGGTGATCGGCGAGCGTGGCGTGCGGCTTTCCGGCGGCGAGCGGCAGCGCATCGCCATTGCCCGCGCCATCTTGAAGAACGCGCCCATCCTGATTCTGGATGAGGCCACGTCGGCGCTTGACAGCGAATCGGAGGCGTTAGTGCAGTCGGCGTTGCATAATCTTATGAGTGGCCGCACGGTGTTTGTGATCGCGCATCGGCTCTCGACGGTGCGCCGCGCCGATCGCATTGTCGTGATCGAGAATGGCGCCATCGCCGATATTGGCTCTCATGAAGACTTGATGACGAAGCTGGGTACGTACCGGCGTTTGTACGAATTGCAGTTTACTGATCTCGAGCAGAAACTGGAGCCGGTGCGGCCGAGCTGAAGTCTGCCATCAAAATTTGGAAAATCACTTATGCCTCTTCGTTCCATGACGGGTTTTGCGCAGGTCAAAGGTGAACTGGTAAACCAGGCGGAAGGAAGTGCCAGTCCGCATCTATCCGGATCGAGTGCCCAGGGCAATGGTCGCCTCGCATTCGCTCTCTCCTTGAAATCCGTAAACCACCGTTTCCTCGATCTGCATTTTCGTTTGCCTTCGGGCTCGGACTCGATCGAGATGCAACTCCGCCGCTTGCTCAAAGAAAAGATTGCCCGTGGGCACGTAGAAGTGACACTGAGCCTGGAGCGCGGCGGCAGCGAAGCCTTGGCGCTCAATCGTCCACTGGTGAGTGCCTACATCGCGGCCTTTCGGGCGGCTGCCAGTGAGTTTTCCGTGCCCGCCGAACCCGATCTCAACACCATCCTGCGCATTCCCGGCGCGCTCGATTCTGCGAGCAACGCGGTTGATGGAGCGCTGGAGTCGGCAGTGATGGCAACCATCGGCGAGGTGCTGGACCGACTGAATCAGATGCGGGAGCAAGAGGGGCATAGCATTGAGCGTGAACTTCGCGAGCGCATGGCGCATCTACGCGAAGCGGTCAAACTGGTGCAGGCGCACCGGCGCACGATGCTGCAGAGCTACCTGGAGCGGCTCCAGTCTCGGCTGCAGGAGTTGCTGGGTGCCAGTCCCGACCGGGAGCGTGTGCTCCAGGAAGCCGCTCTCCTGGTCGATCGGAGCGATGTCCAGGAAGAAATCGTCCGTCTGGAAAACCATATCCAGCATTTCCTGGGATTTCTGGACGAGCATGGAGAAGTGGGCAAGAAGCTGGACTTCCTGCTGCAGGAAATGAATCGCGAGGCCAATACTCTGCTTTCGAAAACATCTGGTTTGGCGGGAGAAGCACTGAAGATCACGGAGGCCGGACTCAGCATGAAAGCGGAGATTGAAAAATCACGCGAGCAGGTGCAGAACCTGGAATGAGTTCTCCTCACAAGCCACTGATCTATATCATCTCGGCCCCATCTGGTTCGGGCAAGTCGACACTGGTCAATGAACTGCTGAAGAAGGTGAGCGATCTGGAGTTTTCCATTTCGTACACCACGCGAGCTCCGCGTGGCAGCGAGACCAATGGACGGCAATACTATTTTGTTTCACGGGCCGAGTTCGAGAAGATGATTCAAGAGGGCGCGTTTCTCGAACACGCCGAAGTGTTTGGCAACTATTACGGAACGGCCCGCCGCTTTTTGCGACAAGCCGAACAACATGGCCGCGACCTTTTGCTCGATATCGACGTGCAAGGCGCCAAACAAATCCAGGACAAACTGCCGGAGGCGGTTAGCATCTTCATTCTGCCTCCGGATCGCAAAACTCTGGAAGAACGCTTGCGCAAGCGCAGCGAAGATCGTGAAGAAGTGATCCGCCGGCGCCTGGTCACGGCGACTCATGAAATTGAGAATTACCAGCGGTACAACTACATTCTCGTAAACGATCAACTGGAGGATTCAATCAAGTTATTGCGGGCGGTCGTCCGCGGCGAACGCTTGCTGCGCGCGGGGCGGGCGCTCTCCGAAGAGGAAACAAAAACCGTGACCCTGGGAGATTGCTGTCGGCTGGCCAATGTTCGCGATCGCTTACAGCCGATTCTTGCCTCGTTTAGATCGTCTGGCAATTCCGAGACCGGTTAGTCCTCCGTAACCATATTGGACGGCTGATAGCCCCCGTTATATTGAATTTCGTGGGAAAATAGAGGTTGAGTTCTTGGCTTCGCTGGCGAAGAACACAGCGTACAAACTTTCGGCAATCAAAATCTTGTGTCCCGGTACAAAGGGAGAGAATCCATGAAATTGATCGAAGGCTTCGACAGCAACTATCGCTACATTCTGGTGGCCGCGCGGCGTGCCCGCCAACTGCAATCCGGAGCACCGCCGGTGGTCCAGACCAACTCCCGCAAACCGTGCCGCATTGCGCAAGATGAAATTCGTGCGGGCAAGGTGAAGTGGGAGATTCCTGAAACCCGCAGCGCTGCGGAGCAGGCGGCTGAAGTCCTGGATCAGGCCTTCGGGCACGATGCTTAAGGCATTGTCCTGCAGAGCGATGTTCGACAATTATGAAAGTTGCTCTCGGAGTGACGGGCGGCATCGCGGCTTATAAGGCGGCCGAGATTGTGCGGTTGCTGCAAGACCGCGGTATTCGCGTGCAAGTCATCATGACGCGCGCGGCTCAGGAATTTGTTCGTCCGCTCACCTTCGCGGCGCTCTCCGGCGAAAAAGTGATCACCGGAATGTTCTCGCCCGGCGAAGAGCAGGCTGCCAATATCGACTCCGCCATCGAACACATCGCCGTTGCGCAGTCGATTGACGCTCTGCTGGTGGCTCCCGCTACAGCCGATGTTCTGGCACATTTCGCGCAGGGTATTGCCAGCGACTTCCTCACCACGCTTTATCTCGCGACCGCTGCTCCGGTCGTGGTTGCTCCGGCGATGAACGTGAACATGTGGAATCATCCCGCGACGCAGGTGAATCTGAAAATCCTTCGCCAGCGCGGGGTCAAGATCGTCGAACCGGGCTCCGGATATTTGGCTTGCGGCATGACCGGCTCCGGACGGCTTGCCGAGAATGAAGTCATCGTCGCCGCGGTTCTCGAAGCGCTAGGCGCGTCCCAGGATCTCGCCGGTGAAACCGTGCTGATCACTGCCGGGCCCACGCGCGAAAAGATCGATCCCGTGCGCTACCTCACCAACCGCTCCAGCGGACGCATGGGGTACGCCATAGCCGAAGCCGCCGTGCGCCGCGGCGCTCGCGTGCTGCTGGTCAGTGGACCCACGGCGCTGACGGCGCCGGGAGCGGCCGAGGTCACGCGCGTAGAATCCGCCGAGCACATGCGCGATGCCGTACTCAACCTCTTGCCCCAGGCGACCATCGTTATCAAGACCGCGGCTGTTTCCGATTACCGTGCGAAGTCAGCCTCTCTGCAAAAAATAAAACGCGAGGGACCGATCGCGCTCGAACTCGAACCCACCGCTGACATTCTCAAGGAAATCTCTCTCCGCAAGCAGTCGCAGATTATCGTAGGCTTCGCTGCGGAAACCGAGAACGTCCTTGAAAACGCCCGTCAGAAGCTCGCTGCGAAGCAACTCGACGCTATTGTGGTCAATGACGTCTCCCGCGAAGGTATTGGCTTTGACAGTGATCGCAATGAGGTGACCATCATTACCCACGACGATGTCGTCGAGGTTCCCGAGACTACCAAGTGGGAGGTCGCGCAGCGCGTTCTTGACCAGGTCGTGCGGCTGCGCGAACGGCCCAAGTCGCCGGTGCGAGCCTGACAGCGAGTTTCTCTGGAACTGGCGTACAATTCCGTCAAACATCTTAAGGAGCGTGTGATGACGCAGAAGATTATCGAAGTGATTGGAACGTCTAAAGACAGCTTTGCCAAGGCGGCGGAGAATGCGGTGGCCGAGGCGGCGAAGACAGTGCGCGGGATCCGGTGGGCGCATGTAGACTCGCTCGACATGCAACTGGATGGGGCGAAAGTAGTGCTATATCGGGCGACGACGAAAATTTATTTTGATGTGGAGCACTGAGTCAAGTTTTTCAGCTGATTGCTAGAAAACAATGGTCCGCACACTTGATCCGCAATTGCGGCGCGCTCTCGCCGAGCGCGTTCGCTACTGCCATGAGATGGGGATCTACGATTTCTACCGTCGCGAACCGCTGCTTTCCGAATCCACGGAAATTGATTCCGCTGCAGCGGAAGTCGTTGCAGCATCTACGTCTTTGTCCCAGTCAGAAGTGCGAGAGGAAATGGCCGCAAGAAAGCCCGCCGTCGTCCCAATCATCACCGAGGAAAACATTTTCGAAATCTGTTCCCCTAAGCCGGAGTACGGAGTGGCCGATCCCGTGGCTGCGCTCAAACTGATTCGTGAAGACCTCGGCGATTGCACCCGTTGCAAACTGCACAAGCAGGGCCGCAAGCAGATCGTCTTTGGAGTAGGTAATCCGCGCGCGGAACTGATGTTCGTGGGTGAAGGCCCGGGAGCTGACGAAGACGCGCAGGGCGAGCCGTTCGTGGGACGCGCCGGCCAGTTGCTCAACAATATGATCAAGGCGATGGGGCTGCGGCGCGAAGCTGTTTACATCGCGAACATAGTGAAGTGCCGTCCGCCGGGCAACCGCCAGCCGGAGCGCGACGAATGTGAAACCTGCTCGCCGTTTCTCATGCGGCAGATTGCGACGGTCAAACCCAAGGTGATTGTTGCGTTGGGGGCAACCGCCGCTAAGAATCTCCTTGCCATCAACGCACCGATGTCCGAACTGCGCGGCCGCTGGTACGACTTCAAACCTGCCGGAAGCGATCTTTCATGGGCCGGTACGCGCCTTGCTGTGACTTACCATCCAGCGTTCCTGCTGCGCGATCCACGGCAGAAGGGTGAGGCCTGGAAGGACTTGCAGATGGTGATGAAGTATTTGGGCATCGAGCCTCCAAAAAAAGTTGCCGAGTAAATCAGCGCTCGCAGTTCTTCCGCTGCCACTGCTATTCTCTGAGACTGTTCATCCAGAGGCCGTCTTTTGTTAATTTCAATGCCCGAGTTCTGCGACGTTGCGCTGCCTGTCCCGCTCGACATGGCGTTCACTTACCGTGTCCCCGCCGATGCCACTCCCGTGGTTGGCGCCCGCGTCCTCGTGCCCTTCCGCCAGCAGCGCATGACCGGCGTCGTGGTGGAACTGCACGACCGAAAGCCCGCGATCACAATTAAGTCGGTTCTCAGCGTGCTCGACGTAGCCCCGGTGTTCGATGATCCACTGCTGCGCCTCGGTCGCTGGATTGCCGACTACTATCTCGCTCCTCTCGGCGAAGTCTTCCGCACCATGCTACCGCTCAACGCGGAGTTCAAACGCGGCACCGCTTACCGCATTACCGCAGAGGGTCAGATGGCGTTGCATCTGGCCGGGATGTCGGGATCGTCGGCGCGTTCGCAACGCACGCCGGAAGAGCAAGCCGCCGAGTTCCGCGTGCTGGATTACCTCTCTGCGCAAGAGCCCGCCCCTGGAGAGACAATCCAGGTCCGCGAAGAAACTCTGCGCTCTTCCATGCGCGTTTCGAAAGTAGTCTTGACTGGGATGGTACGAAAGAAGTGGCTGGTGCGGGAAGACATCTCTGCTGTCCGGGACGCGACTCGCACCGTCAAGATCGCGCTGCTGAAATCCGCCGCCGGCAAACTAAACGAGAATCAGCGGAAACTCATCGAAACGCTTGCCGCATCGGGCGGCCAGGTTCCTCTTGATACACTGCAAGCGCTCGAAGTTCCGCGAACGACTCTGAGCACGCTGGTCAAGCGTGGCTTGATTGAAGTCATTGAACAGCCTGCGGTATTCGCTATTTCTAGCAGCAAGCCGCGGCCGTCGCGCTTGGAATTAGATTTCAACTTGGCGCAGCAGGGGGCCCTGAATCGCCTGCGCGAAGCGGTTGAGATGCGAAAGTTTTCCGGCATCCTTCTGCATGGCGTCACCGGTTCGGGCAAGACGGCCGTTTATCTTGCGGGAATGCGTGCCGTGCTCGAAGCTGGACGCTCTGCCATTCTGCTCGTCCCGGAAATCGGTCTCACGCCCGCTGTTGCCGCCGACCTCCATCAGATTTTCGGCGACGAGGTCGCCATCCTCCACTCCGCACTCTCTGACAAAGAACGTGCGCAGCAGTGGCGCCGCATCAAGAGTGGCGAGGCGCGCATAGTGGTGGGCACGCGCTCCGCCGTTTTCGCGCCAGTTGCCGATCTCGCGCTGATTATCGTCGATGAAGAACACGATTCGTCCTACAAGCAGGAGGAGACGCCGCGCTACCACGCGCGCGACATCGCCGTGATGCGCGCCAAGATGGCGGATGCGGTTGTAGTCCTGGGTTCGGCCACGCCCTCGCTCGAATCTTACTTCAACGCGAAGAAAAACAAGTACGTACTGGTCGAGTTGCCCGACCGCGTGGAGCAGCGCCCTCTTCCGGAAGTCGAGATCATCGACATGCGCCAGGAATTCCAGGAAACAGGCCATGAGCAAGTCATCTCACGCAAGCTGGCGGCGGAGATCAAGGAGCGTTTTGACCGCAACGAGCAAGTCATGGTCCTGCTCAACAGGCGCGGATATTCCCCCTTGGTGCTGTGCCGTACTTGTGGCAAGACGCTCGAATGCCAGAACTGTGCCATCGCTCTCACCCATCACAAGCGCGAACACAAAATGGTCTGCCACTACTGTGGCTACACCGCGCCTGTGCCCAAAGCCTGTGTCCATTGCGGCAGCGAGTACGTGTATTTTCTCGGTACTGGTTCGGAGAAGCTGGAAGAATTGCTGCACGGCATGTTTCCACAGGCTCGCGTTGCCCGCCTCGATCGCGACACAGTGCGCGGCCATGAAGACTTCGAACGCACTCTGAACGCGCTGAGCGATGGCGAACTCGACTTAGTCGTCGGTACCCAGATGATCGCCAAGGGCCACGACATTCACGGCGTCACCCTGGTGGGAGTAGTCGGCGCCGACAGCGCTCTGGGGATGCCCGATTTCCGCGCCGCCGAGCGCACTTTCCAGTTGTTAACACAAGTTGCCGGAAGAGCAGGCCGCGGCCAAATTCCTGGCAAAGTGATTCTGCAAACTTATTTTCAGGATCACTACGCGGTGCAGTATGCCGCGCACCACGACTTCGCAGGATTTTACGAAAAAGAATTGCGCTTCCGCAGTTGGATGCACTATCCGCCTTACTCTGCGCTGGCCAACGTCCTTGTTCGCAGCAACCAACTCGACCAAGCCTTGCAGTGGTCGGGCACGATTGGAAAATGGTTTGAGCAGACGCGACACGAAGGCGTGCGCGTACTAGGTCCAGCCACCGCACCCATTATGCGTCTGAAGCGCGACTACCGTTACCACTTCGTGCTGAAGTCGCCCAGCCGCGAAAAATTGAATGCCACGCTGCGTGCCATGCTGGACTACGCCGCTCAGCAGAAAATTCCGCGCACCCAGGTGATTGTGGATGTGGACGCCCTTTGGCTGATGTGAACGATGGCCATTAGCGCTTAGCTGGTTAGCCAGAGTCCGGCATTAATAAACTATTTCGCCCCGCTGATGCTTCCTCGAATCACCACGACCGACGCCGCCGGCAGATCGTACGTCGTGTCCTTGGTTGCGTCTTGCGTACTATGGACAATCGGTCCATCGGGATCAGCCCAGCCTTTGCTGGTGGCCACGATCGTGCGTTCCGCTCCAGATTCAGCATGCGCCATGAAGCGCGTCTGCGCCGGATGCCATTGATACTGCGCGCTGCCGAAAGTTGAAACCTCCACCCGGCCATCGAAAGTGTTCGCTCTCTGTCCCGGTCCTGCAAAATCGATCCGAACCCGATGTGCATTCTGCTGGTCCCGGTTCACGGCCATCACCGCCCATTTTCCATCAGGACGTTTTACCGCATACGCCGTCACCAATTCATGGCCGGCACCGTCTTGCACGTCGCCCTTCGCGGAAAAGACCTGGTGCTCACTGCCGCCAGGCTGTACCCACTCCAGATTGATCAACTGCGCCGCAAAGAACTGCGCCAACGGCTGCTGAATTTGATAATTCGCATCGATGGTGAACATTCCGAATGTTCCCGGGGAACTGTTGCATCCCGGCTCCATCTGTAGCGGCAGATAATGGAAAAAGTAAACTCCGTTGCCGCCCGAGTTCAGGAATGCTCCGATGTAGTCGGCGAGCCATATTCCAGCGAAAATATCCTGATAAGTTTCGCTCGCACCTGACGAAAGGTTTCCCTCCGTAATAAACATTGGCATATCCGCTGGAATTCCGTCCTCATGCCACACCTGCATGATGTGGCTCACCAACTCAGGCTCGTCATAAAGTACGCCCCAGGGCGTTCTGCACGGATCGTAGGGATAATGTTCGAACGAAAAAAATGCCAGGTCGTTCATGCGGCCGTGCTGCTTTAAGTAATCAACGAAGCGTCCCGTCCACGAGACTTTCCCATTTGCGTCTGGCCAGACTTCGATGTCCTTGTTCACGCCTTGAAACGATGGTCCCCCCAGCTTCAGCGCTGGATCCATGCGATGAATCGCAGCTGCCCACTGCAGGTACAGTGCGGCGTAATCCTCGGGAAGCATGTCCTGACCATCGGCTTCCTCGCCCATCTCGACGTAGGAAATCGGATAGCCTCGTTTCTTCAGATACGCAATCTCCGCCGCTGCATTGTCGGGAGTGTCGTACAGCATCGCGACCGGCACCATGGCTGGAAGTCCGCGCGTAACACCGCTGGTGAAGAAGAGGTCGAATCCCATCTGCGCCTGCTTGGTCGATCCCAAGTCCGACGGCTGATGCCACGGATCGACCGATGAACAATAGGTTGCCGTCTGCTCCTGATCCGGCGTGTGGCGCAGAACGTCGTGAAAGGTGCCGTCTTCCGTGCTGGTGCCGAGGTAAAGTTCGCGAATCGAATAACCTACACAATTTCGCGCATCACCGGGCCCATCAGCATCGCAGGTGTTCGATGATTCAGTCATCCATATCCGCACGAATCGCACCGGCATGGGACTGCCGCTCAAGCGAATCGTTTCAGGTCCGCCTTTTCCAGCTGTTACGGTACCTAGCGGAAACGTCTGCCAGACTCCGCGTGTCACTGCCTTGATGGGATCGTCGCCCGTCCAGTACTGCACCACGTAGCGCCGGGCGTAAGGTTCTCCCCATGCGATGCGGATACTGTCGATCTGCTGGACCTGCGTCAGATCCAGCATCACCCACTGCGGATGCAGCGCATCGCTCTCGCCGGTGAATCGTTGCGCGAGATACGGATTGCTTTTCCAGAACGTGTTCAAATCTCCATCGGTGAGCCGAGAGAAGCCCACATTATCGGTGCCGTCGTTGCGGGTGAATCCGCGGCGCGGCAGCGCATAGCCATAGGAATACCGAATGGTTTCCAGCGCAGTCGCCGAACCGATGAAATATCCTTTGCCGCCGGCGTCGCTCCACGTGCCTTGCGGATTCCAGTGCCACGCCTCGACAGCGAGTTCGGTGTTCTGACGATAGGTAACCGGCTGCCAGCCCGAGGCCAGCGTCTTCTCCAGGGTCGGCTGCAGCAGATCTTTGTCGATCGCTTCCACTGCGATGCGATCGACGCCCGCGCCCAGCGTTTCCTTGGGTACAAAATGGTTGGTAGAGTGTGAGACGTCAACGGTGATGGTTTGACCTTCAGCCGAAAGCGCAAAAGCAAAACACACGGCAGCGCAGACAAAAACAGCGGACGGCTTTTTCAAGAGGGGCCACTTCCCATCGATGTATTAAAACGATTGAATAAAGGAGTATACCGCAGAAATGTCCTGGCGGAAAGTCGCTGAAATTAGCCTCCCGCGCCCAGGTTTCAAATGGTTACAAAACGACTGGGTGAGAATCAAGAACCAGAACTTTCTACCGTCCCCGGAATTGCCGCAGCACTTCCGGCAGAGACGAGTGTGCGAGCGGCGCCGGTGTCAGCGTGAGCGCCAGCATCAGCAGTGCGAACAGAGCGAGCCACATTCGTCCGCCCGAAACTCTGGGCCGCTCTGCCACTTGCGGATGCCTAAAGCTGCTCAGTTGCAGAAGAATGGCCCATACGAACCATCCCGTCCACAGGTAGTACGCCATAAACAGGAGAATCAGAATGGTCAGGCGCGAAACGATCTTGTGGGCCCGTGGGGCGATCGAAAAAATAATATGTCCGCCATCGAGTTGACCGCCAGGTAGCAAGTTGAGCGATGTGGCTAGCATTCCTACCCACGCTGCAATCGCCGTCGGATGCAGAAGCACGCGATCAAGCGGGAACGCCGCAGGCCCGTGGATCAGACCTGCCGTCGCCAGCAAGCGATGCACAACGTGAAAAATCAATGGATAACCGAGCTCATACTCTGCGGGGCCAAGGCCAGGGTGCATCGGCTTCGACCATGCGAGTGAAACGATGAGTACGGCGAGAGCGACCACGAAGCCCGCGATAGGTCCAGCAATTCCGATATCGAACAACGCGGTGCGGGAGCGAATCCGCGACCGGATGAGAATGATCGCTCCCATCGTTCCGATCGGAGTTGGCACGGGAATGAAAAAAGGCAGCGTTGCGTAAACGCCATAGCGGCGGCAATAGAGGTAATGGCCCATTTCGTGGGCCAGGAAGAACAGCATCAAGGTGGCCATGAAGGGCACGCCGCCCAGCAGGCGGGCAGGATGGGAGAATGCCCAGTTCGCGGGGAAAAACGGCAGAGAGTCGTCGTTAACAGAGAGCGCCGGCTGGCCGTGCTGGAAGTTGTATTCCATGCGCGCGCCCATCACCAGCGTAGTAAAACAAGTCGCCAGCAGCAGCAGGATATGGAGCCAGTAGCGCGGCTTTGGAGGAGACGGCACCCACTCCGGCGCCGGCCGGAAGTATTCAAGCGTGGAAGAAACTGTAGGAGGAGTGGGTTCCGACATGCGATTTTACGGCCTCGTGATTCCAACAAGGCCGTTCATTAGATGCTACTACGGCCGGCCGGACTCGTGCGGAGCGCGCGCGCGGAAGTCCAACCAAACTATAACGTCGGAAGAAGTTTGCGCGCAGATTGCTCGCAGGCCGGTAGCGAGAAGCCGCTTCTCTCAGTCGATCGACTGCAGCTCTTTGCCTGGCTTAAAACGCACGGCCTTGCCGGGCGGAATCGAGACCTCGGCGCCGGTGCGTGGGTTCCGTCCGATGCCGGTCTTGCGCGGACGTACGTTAAACACGCCAAATCCTCGCAGCTCAATGCGATCGCCGCGGGCCAGCGACTTCTTCATGCTCTCAAAGACGGTTTCCACCGCCAACTCGGCCTTGGTCTTGGTGATGCCGGTTCTGGCCACCACTTCGTTGATGATGTCGAGCTTAATCACGAACGGCTCCCGGATGCGGTGTGAGGATTATGCTTCAAGTGATTGATGCTATGGGAGATAAGGGAGATTGTCAACGGGAGCATCTGTACCGTAAACTGGCCGAACGCAATTGAGCAATTATGTAATCGGTAACTGCGTCATTTACAAGACCAATTGATGGAAGTCCCGAAAGTTCTTAAATCACCCAATCACGAAATTGCCCCATCACTAAATCTCTCAAGGAGTTCCATGCTGAAGAGTGACCGCTGGATTCGCAAGACCGCCCGCGAACATGACATGATCAACCCTTTTTCCGAGAAGCAGGTGCGCGAAGGCGTGATCTCCTACGGATTATCCTCATATGGCTACGACCTGCGCGTGGCCGATGAGTTCAAGATTTTCACCAACGTGAACAGCACCATCGTCGACCCCAAGAATTTCGACGAAAAATCTTTCGTCACCGTGCGCACGGATATTTGCATCGTCCCACCGAACTCGTTCGCTCTGGCGCGCTCCGTCGAATATTTCAAAATCCCTCGCGACATCCTGACCATCTGCGTGGGCAAAAGCACTTATGCCCGCTGCGGCATCATCGTCAATGTCACTCCATTCGAGCCCGAGTGGGAAGGCTTCGTCACTCTCGAAATCTCGAACACCACGCCGCTGCCGGCGCGCATCTACGCCAACGAAGGCCTGTGCCAGATCCTGTTCTTCCAGTCCGACGAAGTTTGCGAAACGAGCTACGCCGACCGCAAAGGGAAGTACCAGTCGCAGCAGGGGATCGTACTGCCGAAGTTATGACAGAGGATGGAGGCTTATGAAGAGTATGAGATCGGGAAGTAAGCTTCCATCTTTGTCTGTTATGCCGGAGCAACTGGTAGCGGCTGCTCTCGTAAGCGGTGAGGAGGCAGCAAGGCGACTGCGAGGCGGCGATCGATTGGCTTCGCCATACAACCTACCCGATTCTCGGAACTGAGCTGTGGCTGTTGAAGGAAGGCAAAATCTCCACTTTTATCAATACTTTAAGCGGGCGGGTGGTCCATTGCACCAGTTGCGAACCTCTAAAGGACGAGAGCTGGGACGACTACGTCCAACGCTCAGCCCGACTCGCCGCCGACAGTATTGCCGCTTTTCGTTGGCCCGAAGATTCTCTCGAAACCTGTCCTGCGTATTTCAATCTCACTAGGGCAGATCAGCGGTGGTTCCAGCTACTCAACAAATTGGTGGGGACTTAAAGCAGTAAGACGGTCTGCTGGGCATCGCGTAGCTCGACGCCAGCCACTACCGTCCGTTCTCTTCTTCCTTGAACATGTACTTAATGGCGGGCTTGTAAATCATCAGGTTCGGTTCACCGTCTTCGCGGACTATCTTGATGCAGCTTTTGTCGTACCACTCGATGATGCCGTGCACTTCCTCGCCGTCGCGGAGCACAATCACCATCGGCGTCCTCGACTGCATCTGCTTCTGATAATAGAAATTCTCGGCGTTGGTCTGCTCGGGCGGAGCCGTCTTTCGTCCACCGCCAGCACCCACGGAACGATCGCCACGGTCATATACGCGCTCCGGTCCGCGTTCCGGGCGTTCGTGCCGGTCCCGGCGCTCCGCCATCTGCATGTGGCTGGAGTTGTGGTTGCCGTGGTTCTGATCCACGCGCGGCAACGCCGGACGGATCAACTTGCGATTGGCAAAATTCTCCTCGTCGCCTGACGGCTTGGCCGGAGTCGGATCCATCGTTTCTCTCATAGCGGCGCTACTCCTGCACACGCACTCGCGCAAACTAATACGCCAAAGGGCCCTTGAAAGTATTTACGAAGGCGTGAAATTAAACCTACCGTACCACAGGAGTCCCGCCATGACAATGATACTGTCGTGCCAGTACCGCGCAGTTCAGTCACCGGATGTGCCAAATCTTGCACATCCCCGCTTTGCCACCTCAGCTCGTATTCGTCATATCCATGCCTCTTCGCTCCCTGCCGCTGCCGGTGATTACCGCCACCAGAGTCGCCACGATCAGAACCGTCCAGGCCAGAACGGGCGCGAATACTCCTCCGTAGTGCTGCTCGGCGATCTTGGCCTGTTTCACCCCGTTCCACGACGAGAGGAAGTTTCCCAGTTGGTAGGCGAAACCAGGAAATGTTCCCCGCACGGCGGGCGGCGAGAGTTCGTTCAAATGGGCCGGTATCACCCCCCACGCGCCTTGCACCATGAACTGCATCAAGAATCCGCCCAGCGCCAGCATCGGCACAGTGTGCGAGTACGCCCACAGAGGAATAATAGGAATCGCCAGCAGTGCGGCGATCACAATGGCCCGTCGCCGGCCGATTTTTTCCGACCACGTCCCGAAAAAAATTCCGCCCAGCAGAGCCCCGATGTTGGCGATGATAGCAATCAATCCAACTGTCTGGGGCGTGAACCGGTGGTCCCTCTGCAGGAAGGTCGGATAGAGATCCTGAGTTCCGTGACTGAACGAATTGAAACTAAACATCAGCACAACCAGGAAAACGAATGTGCCCACATAAGTCAGGATGTCCTTGCCCAGCCGGCTCTCCGCTTTTCTCGATACCTGGCCTTGCAACCATGCCGGTGACTCGTCCACTTTCGTGCGAATGTAAATCACCAGAAACGCGGGCAGCGCGCCGATCACAAACATTCCGCGCCAGCCCACAAAGCGGAATACCGTCCCATAAATCAAAGCTGCCATCAGGTAGCCCACCGCGTAGCCTTCCTGCAACAACCCGGAGAAGAATCCACGTCCCTCCGCCGGCAGCGTTTCGAATGCCAACGCCGCGCCCACCCCCCATTCCCCTCCCATCGCAATTCCGAACATGGCCCGCGTGATCAGGAATACTTTCAAGGAAGGAGCGAAGGCTGATGCCAGCTCGAATACCGAGTAGGCGATGATATCCACCATGAGCGTGACCCGCCGCCCGTAGCGGTCGGCCATCAGTCCGAAGAGAAATGCGCCGACCGGACGGAAAGCCAGGGTAATGAAAATCGCCTGGGTAACGGCCGAAATCTTGGTTTGGAATTGCGTGGCGATCGCGCTGACACAGAAGGTCAGAATGAAAAAATCAAAAGCGTCCAGCGACCAGCCTAGAAAACAGGCGGTGAAAGTATTTCGCTGTACTGGCGTAAGCCGGCGAAAGTGGCCAACAAACTCCATCGAGATTCCTCCGCGTAATTCGGCACGCGCCGGAAAGTTCTGCGAATGCTAGCATATTGGGTTCAATCAACAACCAGGAAATCAGCCATCAACAATTTCCCCATGCCCGAACTCGACTCTCCCCAACGCCAGGCGCCCGATTCGCTTATGCTCACCGGCTTCTGGTACCGTGCTTTGCCCGCTGACCGCGTCCACCGCAATCAACTTCACAAAGCAACGCTGCTTGAGATCCCACTCGTTGTGGGACGCGATCGTGTCGGCCATCCCTTCGCGTTGCGTGATGCCTGTCCCCATCGCGGCATGCCGCTTCATGGTGGCAACTTCGACGGAGAAAATATCGAGTGCCGTTACCACGGCTGGACGTTCGACGCCCACAACGGCCAGTGCCAACTCATCCCCTCGCTCACCGCTGACCAGAACTTGAAAGTCGACCGTATCTACGCGGGCAGCTATCCCTGCGAAGAGCAGGACGGTTTTGTCTGGGTCTACATACCGGACGCCGGCCCGCAGGGTGCGGGTTTCACAGAGCCCGAAGAAGCTCCCGAGCCAGCGCCGCAGATCGAGAAGTTCAGCGATAAATACAAGATCGCCTACCTCACCGCCGACATGCCGGTCAGCATCGATCACGGCATCATCGGACTCATGGATCCGGCACACGGACCGTTCGTGCACCAGGCCTGGTGGTGGCGCAGCCGCCACAGCATTCACGAAAAGAAGAAAAACTTCGAACCGATTCCCAACGGCTTTCGCATGAGCGCGCATACACCCAGCTCAAACTCCGCACCCTATAAGCTGTTGCGCCTCTACGCCGCCGCCGATTCCATCACTACCACGATCGACTTTACTCTTCCCAACTTGCGCAGCGAAACCATCCGCGCAGGGAAATACTGGTTTTCGTCGCTCACCACGGTGACGCCCATTACGCGCAATCAGTGCCGCATCGATGTAGTTGCCGCGTGGAACCTTTTTCGCTGGCTGCCCTTCGGTCCTGAGTTGCTGAAATTCGTCTTCGCCAAATTCGTGGAGCAGGACCGGCGCACCATGGAGCTGCAGGCCGAAGGCCTGAAGCACAATCCGCATCTGATGTTGATTGACGACGCCGACCGTCCCGCCAAATGGTATTTCCAGCTCAAGGCCGCGCACCTCGAGGCCAAACGCACCGGCGGCGAGATGAAGCATCCTATGTCGGGGGCGGTTACGCTGAAATGGAGAAGCTGATCACAAGATCCGCTTAAGTCCTTTGCTCCCTCGCCGTCAACATCCCTGCTGCGGGGCACAGGTCAGATCCAACCAGTGCAGATAGGTTTCCACGGCATGCCAGCAAGCCAAGCTATTCTTCGCGAAGCCCGCGGCAGAGAACGGAGAAGCCTTATCGACGTGATCGTAGTCGAGCAGCACGGGAATGTGTGGCGGAAGTTTCGGAACGAGATCGAGCGTATTCACGATTCGCCACGAATCGATGGGCAGTAGACCGAACAATCGCGCAAATTCCTTGTCGCCAACGCGCGGCGATGCAAACGTACACAGCGTCGTGACACCGAATTTTTGTTTCGTGGAGTTCTCCATGACAAACAAGGTGGTCAATGCGCCGCCGAGACTGTGTCCGGTGACCACCGTGGGCCGCGGCTGGCGCTCTCGTCCAGTCACCGCCGGCGCCAGCCCGCGCGTTGCCTCCCTGCTGCTGGCCAGTTGATCGAGCTGCTCCGCGAACGAACCGCTGAAGGTCTCGGGCGCCGCGACCGCTCCCGGCGTTGCCGCGGCGAGTTCAGCTTCACGGGGCAGCGTCCGCTTTACTACTTTCAGTGAGCTGTAGATCGTGTCGAACCCAGTGGCTACACGCCCGGCGGAGGGGACTTGGCGGAAGGGTGGGAATCGCGGCAGCGTCATCGATCCACTCGATCGCGCCTTTGGTGCCGCGAATGGCGATGATGCGCGAGTCCGGGTCCTGTATGCCGTGAACCACGATCCCGTAGAATTCCGGTTCCTTCAGGTTGAGGATGAAATCCGACATGTGGATCCATGCCCCAAGTTCCCATCCATCGGGAATGCCTGCGGGTTCGGGCCGGAGCGCATCTCCGCCCTGCGGATCTCTGAACATGATGTAAGCAGCTTGCACAAACTGGCCGTAGAAGAATGCTTTTTTCGGATCGATTGGTTCGCCCATGAGACGTCTCCTGCGCGCCGGCTAAACCGGATAAAACTAACTACATGCGCGTTTGGGGATCGTCGGTGACCAGCCAATCCATTGCCTCTTCCCGCGTGTTGAAGATTGGCAGCTCTCGTTGTGAGAACGTCTTGAAGTGTTCATAGAACACGTGCGGCAGGCTCTCCGTTCCTACCCATGCCGACCGCTTCACATAGGGCCGATCAAGCACGAGAACTTCCTTTATTCGTGTCGCGACTGTCTTGTCAATCTCCGCGCCCGTGAAGTCCACCAACGTGAGCACCGATCCAGGGGCGTGGCGCGAGATGCTGGCGCGGATCAGATCCAGCAACACGAGCAACTCTTTCGCCGTGCAGTGAGTGAAGTCAATCAAGTAAACGGTATGGCCCTTGTGCTTGATAAATCGCAGCCGCTCCTCGAGAGAATTTCCGCTTGTGCTCATGTCAGAAGCGACTCCACAACGGCGTAAGCGCCGTCCAAGGCAGCATCCAGCGCGGCGGGATCTTTTCCGCCAGCTTCGGCCAGATCGGGACGGCCTCCACCTTTGCCGCCAACTTTCTGCGCCACAGGGCCAATTACTTTGCCCGCTTGCACGCGGCTGGTGAGGTCCTTGGTCACGCCCACGATGAGCGAGACATTTCCATTCGATGCCGATCCCAGCACCACGACGCCCGAGCCGATCTTATCTCGCAGTTGATCGATCAGCGTCCGCATCTGCGCACGCTCCAGATTATCCACGCGATGTGCGAGAACCTTCACGCCTTTTACATCTTTAACTTTGTCGCCGATGTTCGCCGTGCTCGACGATGCCGATTTCATTCGCGCCTGATCCAGTTCCCGCGCCAGCCGCTTGATCTCGGCGTCTTTCTTTTCTATTTCCAGCCGCAACGCTTCGGCGGGAGACGCGGTATCCGAATGCGCCGCGACGCTGGCCACGAAGCTCTCCAACTGATGATCCTTGCGGAAGTGCGCGAGCGATCCCTCGCCGGTCACTGCCTCCACGCGCCGCACGCCCGAAGACACGCTGCCTTCCTTAAGGATCTTGATCAACCCGATCTCGCCGGTCGCTCCGGTGTGCGTTCCGCCGCAAAGCTCCGTTGAAAAATCGCCAATCCGCACCACGCGCACCGTGTCGCCATACTTTTCACCGAACAGCGCCATGGCGTGATACTGGTTGATCGCCTCGTCGATGGGCACGTCGGTAATGGTTTCAACGATCTGATTGCGCAGCACTTCCTTGTTGATGATGTCCTCAATATCCTGCAACTCTTCGTCTTCCACCGCCGTGAAGTGCGAAAAATCAAAGCGCAGATGATTCGGCGCCACCAGCGATCCCGCCTGCTTCACATGCTTGCCCAGCACCTCGCGCAGCCCCGCGTGCAGGAGATGGGTTGCCGTGTGATTGCGCATGGTCGACCGACGAATCTCAGCATTGACCACCGCATCGACTTTGTCGCCGACGCGGATTGCCTGCTTCGCCACGACCTGATGCGCCCGCACACCCTGAATCGGCGAATAACACCCTGTCACGTCGGCGACGACAGTATTGTGATCGTCCGAATAAAACCATCCCTTGTCGCCGACCTGCCCGCCAGAATCGGCGTAGAACGGCGTGTGATCGAGAATCACTTCACCAGATTCGCCAGCCTTGAGTTCCCGCACGCCCTGCCCGTTGTGAATGATGGCGAGAACTTCGCAGCCGTCGGAGCGAGTCTGACGATAGCCTTCGAAGAGCGATTTCGGAAGCTGCTGGTAGGCAGGATTCGCGGTCTGCTTGGCCGCACCTTTCCACGAAGCGCGAGCACGGGTCTTCTGCTCCTCCATTGCGCGATCGAAGCCCGCCTTGTCGAGGATTAGGCCGGCGTCACGAACGGCGTCTTCTATGAAATCCGCAGGTAGGCCGTATGTATCGTAAAGTTTAAACGCATCTGCTCCCGGAACTCTGGGCGCTTCGCCAAGAGCACGGCGAACTTGTGATTCAAAATCGTCCCCACGACTAAGGCCGAGAGTCGGTCGTAACTGAGCCAATAAGAACGCCGTCGCCTTCTCGACTGTTTTCGGAAGATCTGGCTCGGAAACCGTCACGACACGGTAGACCTCGTCCGGATAGTCTTTTCTGTCTCGCCGCCAGTCTTCGACAACTCGCTCCAAAGCGCGGTGACGGTTCAGCGCGACGGCTTGTTTTATCAACTCTTCCAGCTTTTCAAGACCCATTTCTATAGTGTGGGAGAAACGCGCCTCTTCGGAGTGGATCGTCCTGGAGGTCCGATCGGCGGTCTCTTTCAGTTCCGGATATGCATGCTGCATAAGGTCGCGCACTGCGAAGACCATCTCGTATAGAAATGGTTTTGTCTGTCCAAGCAGTCGCCCATGCGTGATCGCGCGGCGAATGATCTTCCGCAGCACGTACCCGCGGCCTTCGTTGGAGGGCAGCACTCCATCGGAAATCAGAAAGGTTGCTGCACGCGAGTGGTCCGCGATTACTCGCAGAGAAGCAGCCGACTTCGCCTTCGCCTCTTTTGCCAGTTCTTTCGTCAGCGATGTTCCGGTCAACTCAGCTGCCCGCTTGATCAGCGGCGTGAACAAATCCGTCTCGTAATTCGAAATCACGCCTTGGAACACCGCCGTCACTCGCTCCAGCCCCATGCCCGTATCAATCGACGGCTTGGGCAGCAGATTCAGCTTGCCGTTCGAATCACGGTCGAACTGCATGAACACCAGATTCCAAATCTCGACATATCGACCGCAATCGCAGCCGAATGCGCAGTCGGCATGTCCCTGATCGCTGGCGATCGCGCCCATATCGTAGTGAATCTCGCTGCAGGGGCCGCAGGGGCCGGTGTCGCCCATCTGCCAGAAATTGTCCTTCAGGCCCATTTCGTGGATGCGGCATTTCTCCACGCCTTGACCGACCCACAGATCGTAGGCCTCAGCATCGCGCTCCACGCCGTTCTCGCCTTTGAAAATCGTGAGGTAAAGCTTGTCCTTGTCGATGCCAAACCACTCCTTCGAAGTGATCAGCTCCCAGGCGTAAGCAATGGCGTCTTTCTTGAAGTAATCGCCAAAGGAAAAATTCCCCAGCATCTCGAAAAACGTGTGATGTCGATTGGTGAAACCTACATTTTCCAAATCGTTGTGCTTGCCGCCGGCGCGCACGCATTTTTGCGATGTGGTGGCGCGGGAGTAGTCACGCTTCTCCAGTCCCAGAAAAACGTCTTTGAACTGGTTCATGCCCGCGTTGGTGAACAGCAGCGTGGGGTCATTCGCCGGCACCAGCGACGACGAATGCACCTCCTTGTGCCCCTTCTGCACAAAGAAGTCGAGAAATCTGCGGCGTATTTCAGAGCCTGTCATGGAAAGGCAATTCTAAATGAAAACTGCGGGAGACACAGCGGATCACCGCGGCGCCGACAGGTGGACCGATTGCTTCGACGAAGAAAAGCCACGCGGAGCTGCCGCGTGGCTCCCGAATGCGAATTCTGCGCGCGCTTTACTTGACCGCGTCTTCGGTCTTCTCGCCGGCCTTTTTCATTTCGTGGCCGGTGGCCTCAGTGCCCTTCTTCACTCCGCTGCCGGTCTTCTTGGCAACTTTCTCGGTGCCTTTTGCCGTGTCCTTGGCCACCACTTTAGTCTCATGGCCAGTCTTGTCGGCGGCCTTTTCCGTGTCCTTGCCAGCAGTTGTGGTCGCCTTCTTGGTGGCGTGCCCGGTGGTCTTCGCAGCCTTTTCAGTAGCCGAGCCCGTTTTATCGGCAGCCTTCTCGGTGCCTTGGGCAGTCTTCGTGGCTACTTTCTTGGTCTCTTTGCCAGTGTCTTCGGTGCCCTTCTTCACGTCGGTAGCCGCATCCTGAGCCAGTGCCGCTGGCACTGCACTGAGCAACACTGCTGCAAGAATTGCTTTCAAACTAACTTTCATGACTCCTCCTGAGAAACGGTATTGGGAACGGCATAGGAGTATGCATCATCGGCACGCCTCTTGCCAAGTTAGCTCTACAGTTAGGCAATTTCGCTCTCCAACCCGCTCAGAGTCTCTTCGTCCACCTTCCAGTTCTTCAGGATGGTGAAGATTGTTTTGGTGCCAAACCCTGCGCGGGCCAGTTGACGGAAAACGCGCGTCGTCGCCTTTTGATCTTTCGGTTTCACTATGCGCTTCCGCCGCAGATATTCGCGCGCCTGTTGCTCTTCACTTATGCCCTCGAAAGCGGCATCGACGGCTTTCTCGATCACATCTCCATGCACGCCCTTCACCTTCAGATCGGTGACCACGCGCATCCGTCCAAATTTCTGGTTATCCCGGCGCAGTGAAGAAAAGTATGCTGCATATTGCGAATCGTTCAGATAACCACGATCCTTGAGCCGCCGGATCACCAACTCGATCAAGGTCTGCCCATACTCCGACTCGGCATCTTCCACGCGCGCACGGAAGAGACGCTTCAATTCCGCGACGGTCCGCATACGCCGCGCCAGTGCTCCCAGGGCGTACTCATACAGTTCATCTTCGGAGTACGGCCTCTTTTTTGGGCGCGAGAACGTCATGCAGCTAACAGTAAACGAATGGACGGCAGGAAGGAGAAAAGATTAGGGACACATGTCCACGGAAGGGTTTCCGGAGGCCACGCATTTCCGGAAGCCGGAAGCCGAACTCTAGCGTCCGCCGAACCCGGCCGACTGCATGGACTGCCGTGAAATATCGGCCGTCGATGCAATACCCTGCATGCGCAGCTTGAAGTCGTCGGCGTTGGAAGCATTTTCCAGCGCGGTTTCGTAGGCGACCAGCCCTGCCTGGAATAGATCCCACAACGATTGGTCGAAGGTCTGCATCCCGTATTGCGATGTGCCCGCGGCAATCGCGTCACGGATGGAGCGCGTCTTTTCCGGCACCAGCACGCATTCCCGAATGAAGGCTGTATTGATCATGACCTCGACCGCGGGCACGCGCCCTTCGGTATCGCAGCGCCGCACCAGTCGCTGACTCACGATGGCGCGCAACACTGCCGCCAACTGCAGACGAATCTGCTTCTGCTCGGGCGGCGGAAAAATAGAGATGATGCGGTTGACGGTTTCTACCGCGTCCAGAGTGTGCAACGTAGAGAAGACCATGTGGCCGGTTTCCGCCGCGTGCAGGGCGGTCGATATCGTTTCCAAGTCTCGCATTTCGCCGACCAGGATCACGTCCGGATCCTGACGGAGAGATGCGCGTAAGGCCGCGCTGAACGACGGAGTGTCCACGCCGATCTCACGCTGGTTGACGTAGCCTTTTTTATCGCGATGCAGAAATTCGATGGGATCTTCAATTGTGATGATGTGTTCGGCGCGGCTGGAATTAACCCGATCGACCATCGCGGCCAGCGTCGTCGACTTACCGGAACCGGTCACACCCGTCACCAGCACCAGGCCGCGGGGCATTTCGCAAATTTGTTCGACGACCTTGGGCAGGAACAGTTCGTCGAGCGCCCGAATCTTGGTTGGAATGACGCGCAACACCAGACCCACGTTGCCGCGTTGCTGGAAGATGTTCACACGGAACCGACCCAGTCCGGCTACGCCATAGGCCATGTCGATTTCCGTGGTGTCTTTGAACTTTTGTTTTTGCCGCGCCGACATCATGCTGAACGCCATGGTCAGCATGTCTTCGGCGCTCACGCGCGGCTGGTCGGTCAACGGGACGAGTTCGCCGTCAATCCGCAGGTGAGGATAGTTTCCCACCTTCAAATGCAAGTCTGAGGCTTTGCGTTCCGTCGCGATCCGCAGCAGATCATCAATATTCATCGAAGGATTTCCCGGGAGGCACTCTGCCTCACAAGCTTTGCCTATGATGAACCGAATCGTCACCTTCCCCAAGATGACCTAGGTAACGGCCTGCACTCTGCGCCGGGACAGCTACTTCTGTGCGTCCACGCGCGGTTCTTACATACGAGGACTAGGTTGCGGCAGTTTGGCGCTAGCGGCGTGGACAGTCGGCAAGGTCGTGTTTTCGCGCTGCCATTTTCGCGACAGTTCCTCGAGTTGATGCAGTACCTTCTCGATATCCTTCATCCGGTCGGTGATGCCGTAGGTTACGGCGGGAGGGATGGTCGGTTCGTAATGGCGGAAGATAAAGCGCGCGTCTTCCAGAGTGCGCAGCCGTTCCGTCAGCACGCGGGAGGAGATGCCTTCCACTTGCCGCCGGAGCACGCCAAACCGCATCGGGCCGTTATTGCTCAGCGCCCACAGAATGTGCAGCGTCCAGGGCCGCGTGAGCAGCTCCAGCAAGCCGCCGATGGCACAAGGCGAAGGAGATTGAACCGATCGTCTTGGAGTCATATCAAAACTAAGTTACTATAAAGTTCCTACTATGTAAAGAGCCAATAGTTATTTATTGTAACCAAATGCCGGAGTCCGTTATCTAAGCGTACTGAAAGCCGGAGGGTCTTATGAAACTGCTTCGCATTGATTCGAGCGCTCGGAGGAACTCAGTCTCGCGCCAACTCACGGAAAGATTTGTGGAAACCTGGAAAAAGCAAAACCCCGCGGGGGAAGTGATTGAGCGCGACCTGGCAAACACTCACCTCCCGCATATCACCGACGAGTGGATGCTGGCTGCCCATTCAGACTTGGCAAATCTGACTCCGACTCAACGGGAAACTCTTTCCATTTCAGACGCGCTGATGGACGAGCTACTGGCGGCGGACACGATCGTGATCGGAGCGCCAATGCACAACCTTACAGTGTCCGCGCCATTGAAGGCCTGGATCGACCAAGTCGTGCGTGCCGGCCGGACGGTCCTGTGGGGACCAAACGGTACAGAAGGCGTTCTCAAGGGAAAGAAGGTTGTCGTACTCACGTCGCGCGGTGGCTCTTTTCGTCCGGGCACTCCCACTGCCCAGTACGACCATCAGGAGCCCTATCTGCGGCACATCCTCGGGTTCGTCGGATTGACGGACATTACGTTCATCCACGCTGAAAACCAGAAGCCTGGAGAACTCGCGGAGCCCTCGCGCAAAGCGGCCTTCGAACAACTTCAGCAGGCGGTCACTGCAACCAACAGGCACGTCGACGCGCCGGAACTAAAGGCATAAATTCGGAGTCGTCTTACGCCGATCCATCAATTCTTGCTGTCACGATATTAGTCCACACAAGGAGAACTAAAATGTCAGCCAGCAGTTCCTTCTCTGCCCAACGATCGCTAGCAGCATCTGTTCCGTCAGGCGCAGGCCCTATCGTCCTTTTGGGGCGATTGTTCTTCGTCCTGGTCTTCGTGATGTCAGGACCGCGGCATTTCTTGAGTCAGACTATTGGCTATGCCGCTTCGCAAGGCGTGCCGTTGGCATCAATAACGGTGCCCATCTCGGGCGTACTTGCGCTTGCCGGAGGACTTTCCGTTCTGCTCGGCTACCGGGCCAAACTTGGCGCTTGGCTGATCGTGCTGTTTCTTGTCGGAGTCACTCCGATGATGCACAAGTTCTGGGCCGTAACTGACCCCATGATCCAGCAGATGCAGATGATCATGTTTATGAAGAACGTTTCGATGCTGGGCGGGGCGCTGTTGATCTCGCAGCTGGGCTCAGGGCCGTGGAGTCTTGACGCACGCGGCAACTAGCCGCACCCCGGATCATTCTTCGAGCAAGAAAAGCCGCCTATAAGAGGCGGCTTCGCTGCATCGGGCTGAGCCGTCTATGCCGCGGTTTCCTCTGGTGCGGGCATCTGGAACGGCTCATCGTAGCTGCCACCGTAGATCGAAGGCACTTTCGATCCCATCGGCCGCAAATACGTGGCTAGTTCAGCGCGATGATGGATGCTGTGGTTGTTGAGAAAGCTGAGATACAGAACTGCGGGCAAATTAAAAACTCCGGCGAACGGGATCGGTGTGAGCAGCTGCTCGCCCGACATCGCCGCCAAGCGCGTCAGGGCGGGCTGCAGGTTTTGATCGTACCATGCGACGATTTCGGCGATGGTGGCAGGCTTCTCGACTGGGCCGCCAGACATGTCGAACTTCAGGTTCAGGATGCTCTCGAGAAAATGCACATCGGAGCCGGCGAGGTGCCACGCCAGTTCTTTTGCCGTCCGTGCATGTGGGTCGGGTTTGTAGCTGGAGGCTGCGTCGGGAACCGCAGCGATGACTTTCTTAGTGACTTCCGCTTCATTTTTGAAGCCGTCGAGCATCAGGTCACGATAACCGATGGCAAATTCAGGAGTCAGGCCTTGCTGGGACATGTTTCCTCCTTCTTAGGATGAGCGTTGTTTTGTTTCTTCCGGGCTGAGAAGCCAACAGGGGCGCATATCGCGCCCCGGGGCATCGAGTTGACGATTTGGATTATACGCCGACCGGTTGCTTGCTGCGGACTGGGACGGGAGTCAGCCAGCCATGGCGGTCCGTTTTTTCGCCATGCACGATGGCGTAGAACTCTTTCTGGATCGCCTTGGTGATCGGGCCCACTACACCTTTGCCCACCTTGATTTTGTCGACTGAGCGAATCGGTGTGACTTCCGCCGCCGTTCCGGTGAAGAAGGCTTCATCCGCGATGTAGAGCATTTCGCGCGGAATCATCTGCTCGACGATGGAGATATTCAAGTCGCGCGCGATCTGCAGCACCGAATCGCGGGTGATACCGGGCAGCACCGAGTTGCCCAGCGGCGCCGTGATCAGCTTGTCGTGATGCACCAGAAATACGTTTTCGCCTGAGCCTTCGCTGACGTAGCCGTTTACATCCAGCGCAATGCCCTCGGAGTAGCCGTTGACGATGGCTTCCATCTTGATGAGCTGCGAGTTCATGTAATTGGCGCCGGCCTTGGCCATTGCCGGGAGCGTGTTCGGGGCCAGCCGCGTCCACGACGAAACGCAGACGTCGCAACCGTCGCTCTCGCCGCCCAGATATTTCCCCCACGGGTAATTGATGATGTAGACCTCGGTCGGCGAGTTGAACGGATTCACTCCTGCCTCGCCATAGCCGCGGAGAACGATGGGCCTTACGTAGCACGGCCACGCACCGTTGCTGGCAACGGTTTCCAGCATGGCCTTCACCAGTTGGTCGCGGGTGTAATCCACGTCGATGCGGTAGACCTTTGCGGAATCCAGCAGGCGCTGAATGTGCTCGTTCGCGCGAAAAATCGCGGGCCCGGAAGGCGGCGCGTAGCAGCGGATCCCCTCGAACACCGAGGAGCCGTAGTGGATCACGTGCGACATCACGTGAATCGTCGCTTCATCCCAAGGGATGAGCTTGCCGTTGTGCCAGATATTTTCTGACTTCTCGATTGCCATTCGGACTCCTTCAGCTGAGTTCTGTAACGAGGGCTGAATCCTTCCTCTGGCACTGCAGGGAGCGAGGCGTGAAAACCCAACCAGCGTTACAGAACATTATAGCCGACGCGGCGTCGCTCCTTCAGGCAGGCCGTTTCGCAAAAACCGCAAGAAAGAAATACTCTGGCCCGATAAGTCAATGGGAAGAACGGGCCAGGTTTTGAGCCCAGGTGGCAAAAGTGTGAAAGACTGCGGTGCTCCCGATGGGAACACGAAGTTGTCCCACGACCACCACGAACGCGGCGGCCCAGAGTGTGGCGCGATGCACCTTGCGCATGGACCAAAGATCATAGGCCACGAGCAATAGCAGAAAAATGTAGACGAAGGTGCTGTCGAAAAAAGGTCTGGCTGGGATTACGGTAAAGGGCGGGCGCCCGGTGGGTGCGTCCAGAAGCGAGATGGTAGCAATCAGGATCAGGCGTTTGTGGGCGGCGGGATCAAAGCGGGCGCGGTAGGCGAAAAAGATCAGGGTCGCAAACATCAACATGTCGCCGATGGGGATGGCGTAGAAGGTCCTGGGATCGAAGCCCGAGCCTGGCGGTGCGAATCCCCGGGCGAGCGAATTGCTCGCGGCCAAAACACCGAGGATCACCATGAGACACGCCAGGCCGAATCCCACGAGGCCGAGCCAGCGATGAATATCGACGCGTCCGGCGGAGACGAGCAAGGTCTGCGTGATCAACAAAAGAATCCAGCTCGAAAACACTGCGCCATGAATGTGAATGAGCAGATTGGGAAGCGGGGCGCGCAACACGCCGGCGAGAAAATACGAGCGGGCGAAGCCGACAAAAACGGTGACCAGGATCAGGATCGCTATTCCCGGGAAAAAATAATTATCGACCTGACCGTTTACCGCGAATCTCTAGGGATTGCCCCGTGGTAGGGCAGCTGTGGCCATTGGCGCCTCCGTGCCGAGTAGATTTCAATTGGTTTTTTCGATTGGAGCCGGACAGCGGGAAGCGTTGTATACCCGGGATGCTGGTGGGGTGCGACTTTCGCTAAGGCTACGGAAACCGGGTGCCCGTCTTCCGGATCGCCCACCCTTCGAAAACCGCAAAGGGTGGGCAATCTCGGTTGTGGCAAGCGCACCGCTGGCCCGGCCCACAAACAAACCGCGACCTGCTGCCGACCTCTGGGGTTGACTCAAGACGAACTTTCTAATCCGGCGTCACTCCAAGGTATTCTTCGTGTCCTTCGAATACCTCGCGCAGCAGCTCCTCAAAACGCTGTTTCGGCGTAACGGGCGCGCAACTTTTGTTCGTCGCTTTGTCCGTATTAACCTTCGATTCAGGGGTGGGAATTGCATTCGCCGCCATAAGCAGGCCTCCTTTTTCATAGGTCGGTAATCCCGCGCGATACCGTGCTGCTTTTCCTCGCTTGCTTCCCCATGCCCGAAAGCGAGGAACCTTAGACGCCGCCTATATCTATAAACGCGCAAAGACGAGAAAAAATGGCTCATCGGCCAGAGACTTTTTTTCGAAATCAGGAGTGCATCGTCCGTCCGGCTCTGATTTCCCGTCGTGTGATTCCGCCCCGATGGACGCTCGTTCCTTTCGATAGTGCGAGATTGTGCGAGAACGTTTCAGGCCGCTGGACAGTCGAGGGCGGATGTCCACACATGAGTGTGGAGGTTTGTCGGTGGGTGGACGGTGGGGAGGCTGCTACTTAGTGGCTTCCGGTTTCCGCGGGAACTGGAGGGACGGCTGTCGGAGTCAAGCTTGCCTTGACGGCCGTTTCCGGTATTTCGTCGCCACGGAAGAATTTGTCTTTTTCTTTGGCATTCGCTGCGCGCATTTCGGGCATGGCGACGTAGGGCTTGCTGTAGTCGTTGGCGGCGTTCCAGAACAAGAATCCAATGCCGCCTTTTTCTTTGGCGGTTGCGACTTGCACTTTGATGTATTCGGGCGAATAGGTTTTAGTGCGCCAGCGGAAGGCTTGCAGCCACGGGCGGATGACTACGCCGCTGCCTTTGGTGATCAACTCGAAGCGCTGCATGGATTCGCCGATGAAGTGCTCGGGAGCGTCGCCTGGATGCTCGATGTTGTCCATGCCGAAGAAGTGCGAGGGATAGATCATGGGCGAGAGCACATCGCAGTATTTCGCCATGCCGACGATGTCCTGTCCGGTGTGCGAGAGATCCACAGGGCGCTGCCAGGCCATCACGCCGAAGACGTCGAGTGAGAACAGCGCGCCGGTGGGATGGATCTCGGCATAGGCCTTCTTCAGGAAGTCAGTAATCACGTCCGAGCGCTGCCACTTCGGATGTTCATTCTGGAAGACAAAGTTGGCATCTTTTTGATCGCCCTCAGCAGGGAAGCGGACGTAATCGAACTGAATCTCATCCGCGCCGGATTGCGCTACGAACTTGGCAAGAGCGATGTCGAACTCCTGCACCTTGGGTTGCGAAGGATCGGTCCAGACCAACTTGCCGTTCTCGCGCCAGGCCTGCTTGGTTCTCTTCGACTGCACGGCGAGTTCAGGATGCTCGACCACCATGCGCTCGTCACGGAAGATGGCGATGCGGGCGATGGCGTGCATGTTCTCGGAATGCAGGAAGTGGACGAACTTCGGAAGGTCATGAATGTAAACCTGGTGCTTGCCGAGCAGCGGGTGCTCGAAGGGGATATTGACGCTGCCGTCGGAGTCCTTGATATCGAAGACGACGGAGTTGCCGCCGACTTCGCGCCAGTGGCGGATGATGCGGAGTCCGTGGTCGCTCGCGGCCATAATACCGGTGAGATAGATGGCGCGGACTTCAAAATCTTTGGCGACGGGAACGGTTTTCTCCTCGGTGGGTGCAGGAAGAATGCCAGGGATCGTGATCTGCTCGCCGGCCTTTAATATGTTGCCGGGGCGGTTGCCATTCACATTGCGGATGGCGTCGGCCAGTTCGGATGACGTGAGGTACGAAGTGTTGTGCAAATAATGATGCGCGACCGCAGGGATGCTTTCCCCGCGCTTCGCCGTATAGATCTCGGTTCTAGGCTGAGCGGAAAGCTGCGGCGAAGGAATATCCGCGAGCGTTGCGTTTGTCGGAAGCGTCTCGCTGACCGGCTTGAGTTGCGCGGCTTGGGGCGTTGCAGCGCCGACTGCCGGGAGGGATGGCGCAGTCTGGGACTGGGCGGCCTGAGCCGACGAGAAGCGCGAGTTCAGCCGCATGGCGGCCACGCCGAATAGAACACACGAGACGGCAGAGATAGTGAGAATAGACGAGCGACGCAAGAAATCCTCCGAGAACGCCCTGATCGCGATGCTATTCCGCAGGCAGCGGAGCCGCTAGTTACTAGCGGTCATCTCCCCCTTGTTCGACCTGCTGGAATCGAAGGACTAATCCTTAAGCAGAGGCTCCTTGACTGCGCTCGGGGCGGGCCGGGGATACAGGGGGGCTCGCCGGCGCGTGAGGCTTTTTTCCCGTGAGGCGGTGACCGGCCTTCAGCGGCCGGGACAGTCCCTTCCCTTATGCGCAAAGTATTTCTCTTGCGCCTCTTTAACTTTCCCCCGGGCTCTGTTCTAATCTCGTGGCGCGGCATCTAACTCCTTCGGATGCAAAGCCTTCGTCTCTCCCAATGCACGCCTTACCGTGGCCAGCGGCTTGCTTATTCGTAAAGCGCTGGGGACGCGCTATCGGCTGGCAGGCGGCTGGTTCCAAGTGACGGATTTTGTCATCTTAGGAATGTGAGGTCGCGATGTCCGGCTGAACGGGATCCCTGGAAACGCAGGCGGAAGGCCGAGGATACGGCCTGGAAAAGGAACAAGCGCCCGGTGCAAGCCGGACAGTGACCTTATGAGAACGAACCTCGCAACCGTGCTGGACCCGAACCGCCGCAGCAACGATGCCGGAGAGTTTGAAGCCGCCCTGCGCCGCAAGATCGTCGGCCAGGATCAGGCCGTCGAAAAGGTCGCCGAAATCTATCAGATGTTTCTGGCGGGGCTGAACGCGCCGGGGCGGCCGGTGGGCAACCTGCTTTTTCTGGGACCAACCGGCTCGGGAAAGACGCGCGTAGTGGAAGCCATGGCGGAAGCCTTGTTTGGCGATTCGCGAGCCTGCATCAAGATCGACTGCGCCGAATTTCAGCACTCGCATGAGATTGCGAAGTTGATCGGTTCGCCCCCGGGATACTTGGGGCATCGGGAGACCCATCCGCTTCTCACCCAGGAAGCGTTGAACCAGTGGTTCACGGAGAAACTGAAGCTTTCGATCCTGCTGTTTGACGAAATCGAGAAGGCGTCAGACTCGCTCTGGCAACTGCTGCTCGGGATCCTCGACAAGGCCACGCTCACGCTCGGCGATAATCGACGCGTCGATCTTTCGCAATGCATCATCATTCTGACCTCGAACCTGGGCGCCAGTGAGATGACGGACCTGGTGGATGGCGGGTTTGGGTTCGCCCCTAGGGCAGTGGAAGTCGACAACAATTTCGACGACAAAATTCAGCGCACGGCCGTGGAAGCGGCTCGGCGTAAGTTCACGCCCGAGTTCATGAACCGCATCGACAAAACTGTGGTATTCAAGACACTGCGGGATGAGCATCTGGCGCAGATTCTTGAAATTGAACTCGGCATGGTACAGCAACGCGTGCTGATGGCTGCCGGCGCCAACCAATTCGTTTTCAATTGCACGGCGGGAGTGAAGCAGTTCCTGCTGAAGGAAGGAACGGACCCGCGTTACGGCGCTCGTCACCTGAAACGCGCGATCGAACGGCATCTGGTGTTCCCATTGGCTAACTTGGTTGCTACCGGCCAGGTAAAGCTGGGAGACTTTGTGCGCGTCGATATGGCGTCCGAGACGCAGATGATCTTCGTGAAGGAAGCGGAAAACACCATGGCGCCCGTTCTTCTGGAGCGCTACGGAGCCGCCGCTGCCAATATGCCCGCCGCCCGCGCGGCGCGCACCGCCGTCGGCAATCGTCGCGACTATGGGGCAAGCCCGGTCGCGGAGAGCAAATAAGTTCGTTCGGATTTACAAACCTCGCTAGACCGCATCTCGCGAGCCTCGTGGCGCCGGTACTCTCCGGCGCCCTTTTTCGTGTGCCGAGCATGCTTGACAGCTTGGAGGTGAAAGTCCTCTACCCAGTCTGATGGAGACGAAGGGTTAGCAAAGCGCAAGGGTGAAACAACACTCGCCGCGAGGCGGGGCCTGAAAGAAGCGCGGA
>Ga0208688_1000170_pt1 | contig 53267 bp, 62 predicted proteins | sample June2015DPH_6_15_FD_184696 | JGI IMG/M metagenome (GOLD analysis project Ga0208688, IMG submission 184696) | Peatland microbial communities from SPRUCE experiment site at the Marcell Experimental Forest, Minnesota, USA - June2015DPH_6_150... | ecosystem: Environmental > Terrestrial > Soil >... | reverse complement strand
CTCAAGAATCTCAAGATGGCATATCCCAAGACCACGGAGAAGCGTCGGCGGGAATTGCAAGCGATCGGCAGGCAGCTAAAGAAAGAGAAGTAAAGGCGGAATTGGGGTCTCTCGTTTGACCAGTGCGGCCAAGGCGGACTCGAAATGCCCGCACAATGTGCACATAAAATCGCTCAAATGAACTTGGAGCAAACCCCGGCCTGGTCTCGGAGTTGTTTTGGCTACACTCTTCATCCGCGAAGACGCGGTTGAGGCCGCCTGGGCGGTTGTCGATCCAGTCCTTGAGACTCACCACCGGGCGCGCCCCTACAAGCGCAGCAGTTGGGCCGAAAGAGGTCGACGCGATGATTCCTTCGGACGGCGGTTGGCACAATCCCGGAGCGTAGGAGGCATCAAGTCGATGTGCCCCCGCATGCCCTCTGCTGGGATGAAGTGTTGGAAGGATGGATGAGTGTGTAATGACCATAACCTTCTGCGCTTCGCGCTTCCTCTTCCGGTTTTTTCCGTCGCCGGATTTTGTCTGCAGCTAGCATTTTGCGAGGGATAGGATTCCAGAATGGAGATGTTAATGAATAAGATTCTTCTTCCGGTTGACTTTTCAAGCACCTCGCTAAGGGTGGTTCATCAGGCGGCGTTCTTGGCTCGCCATTTTCATTCCGAGATCATACTGCTGCATGTGGTAGCGCCAATGAGCTATCCAGTCGGCATACTGGAGATTGGGTATGAACTGACTGGGGATTTACATGCGGAAATCATGAAGCGGGCTCAGAGAGACCTCGACCAATCGCTGCGGTCGGAGCTCGATACGATTGCCGTCAAACGCTTGTTGCTCAGAGGAGACCCGGCCCGCGAAATCGCGCAGACAGCTCGTGACGAAAAAGTGGACCTGATCGTGATGTCCACGCATGGCCATGGGGTGTTCTACCGCTTTCTGCTGGGTTCGGTGGCAGCAAAAGTGCTACACGACAGCGATTGTCCGGTTTGGACCGACGCCCACCTGGAAGAAGCACCGCTGCGTGAGTTCACCATCCGCAATGTTCTTTGCGCGGTTGATTTGAACTACCACAGCCGCAATACCGTGTCGCGGGCCGCCGAGATGGCCGCAGCCGTCGATGCGACGCTTACGCTCGTCCACGTCACGGCCGGCGCGGAGATCTACGGTCCCGGCGGATCCCACGTCGACCCAGTGTGGAAGGAGACGATCGTCGGCTTCGCCGCCAAAGAGATCGCCAATCTTCAGCAGGACGTGGGCACGAAGGCCAATGTGATCATGGATAGCGGCAATGTCCCGGAGCTGTTGAACCGAGCGGCAGAAGAAACGAAGGCTGACCTCCTGGTCATCGGACACATGCCTTCCGGCGGTCACTTGGGGGCCAACGGCGGTGGCTATGCGATCATTCGCGAGTCGCACATCCCGGTGCTAAGCGTGTGAAGGCCCAAACGGTTCGTTGTCGCCTGACTCTGCGCGACGTTGCGCCAGACCTTCCCGCGCCCTCGACGCTTCGGTCTGGTTCAAGGTCGAGGTGATTACGCTGCTGCCCCGCTACGCTGGCAAAGTTCGTTAGATCGCAGTGCGAGCCTCTGCGATTGCGTCACTCGTTCGATGATCCGCACCAGCCCTTCCGGCAGTTCGCTCTTCATCACGTATTCATCCACCAACCACAGGATTCGCTCTGGCAACTCGGAGTACGCGGAAAGCAGGATGATCGGCAGGTTGGGAAACCGTTGCTTGATATGGCAGGCTACGGCTTCCGCGTCCATGCCGTCCAGTTTGTACTCCAGCAGAACCGCGGCCACCGACGTTTCCTCCAACATCTTCATCGCGGTGTAGCCGCTCGACGCGGTCTTGACGCAATAACCACGAGATTCTAGCGTCGCCTTGCGAAGCTCCAGCACTTGTGGACGGTCGTCTATGCACAAAACAGTGGGGGATTCCATTGCCAAATCTCCTCGGGATAGTGACAAGCTGCACTTGGCTGGAGGAAGCTTTTCGAAGACTGAGCCCTGCGCGAATACTGGTTCTATGCGGCGACTGTCTTTGCCTTCTGTTGAGTCACCTCCGACTCTGCTTGCAGCCAATCGTCTAGTTCGTATCCATCTTCTCTCCCGCGTTGCTCGTACAGTTCGTGAGCACGACGACGGATTTGCTCCTGAATATCACTGGTAGATTCGGTTGTTTGTCTGGTTGTCCTTAGGGGAGTGGGTGTTGTGAGCGTAGGCTTCATTGTGATGTCACTCCTTGTGCAGGTAATCGTTGACGGTCTCTGTTGACGCTTCCTTGCCACCCGGCTATGCGGCTTGAACCTTCGCCAATAGCCAATTCTTGGGCACCGACTGAAAAATTAGTTCATCTTCAGGAACGGTAAAGTCGATTCCGCAGCGCGGGCACGCGAACTCCCATGGCTCGGAATGGTCACGTTCCACGCCGTCCGTTGACCTGTAGGCAACCGCCAACTCACCGCAGTCGGCCATCGGACAACTCGACCCTACCGCAATATCATCGTGCTCGTCCCAGTCATCTGGTATGGTGTACGTCTTTCAACCGCGAGCATCATGGGCTAATCACTTTGGAGTCGGGATCGCGCTTTTGACCGATTGTGGCGTCTGATCCCAAGCCTCAAAGCAGTAATATCACACGCCGATTTTGATGGCTGTTGGGCATCCCACATACATGGAAGAGTTATGTTCGTTCGCAGGCCCGATTTCGGGGCCTCGTTTGAAGTAGCGGAATCGCTTTAGCTGTTGGTCACGTTCGGTGCGTCTTGAAGCGTTCAGTATTGCTCAGTATCAGGGTCATATCCAGCATAGTGTTGATAGGTCTCGAGAGGGGGTTCACGATGCCCGATCAGACTTCCTGTCTCGTGTTCCAAAACCGAAGAGTTCATTCCCAGCCTTGCGAGCGGACGAATACCGAAGGCAAACCAGTCAGCAACCTAATACTTCTATCGATCTCCGATAGCGACTACGGCTCACTTCGTCCTCATCTCGAATACGTCAGCTTGCCCAACCACCTCGTGCTTCACGAGGCCGGCGGAAAGCTAGAATTTGCTTTTTTCCCGAATCGAGGTTTGATTTCTCTTGTAGTCGTAATGAAAGATGGAAGAACGGCCGAAGCTGGCATAGTTGGAAATGAGGGCTTTACAGGAACACCGGCCGCTGTTGGCCTGAGAGGGAGCACGCTTCAAGCGGTGGTACAAATCACGGGGGATGGGTTTCGGGTCGCGGTCGGAGCTTTGCAAAATACTTTGGAATCCGCTCCACGCCTTCAATTGAAGTTGTCCCGATATGCAGTAGTTCGGAGTATTCAGGTTGCACAAACAGCGGCGTGTAATCGGCTGCACGATATTGAGCAGCGCCTTGCGCGGTGGTTGCTAATGACTCAGGATAGAGTGGATTCAGGGTCGCTGCCCATCACTCATGATTTTCTCGCAACGATGCTAGGGACAGATAGACCTACTGTGAGCTTGGCAGCTGGTGTTTTGCAGAAGAAGAAGCTCATCGAGTACACCCGTGGCGCAGTGAAGATTGTGAACCGCAAGAAACTTGAAGACTCCGCCTGCGAGTGCTACGGGGTTGTCCGACAGTACGAGATGGCGAGTTGGGCATGAAATAAGTCCGCGAGTGAAGACTCTCCCTGTTTTTGGAGGTTTTCTCGCGCAGGTGGAGCCGGGTACGCACTTTGAGCTGCAAAAAATGCCTGTGGCAGACGGCGTCTGGCTTCCGAAGCACTTTGCCATGAGATCACAGGCGAAAGTCCTCTTCTTTTTCACACGGAAATCGCAAGCGGACGAGACGTATTACGGATATTTCAAGGCCGCTCCAATTCAGACTGCGAACGTGAAAAGTGAAAAGGAGCGTTGAAATCCATCGAAGACAGTCGAACGCTAACCTAACTACCTACTTTTTTCCCGCGGGCGATGAGCGCTCAGTAAGAACGTAGTGGATGTGTGACAGCGGAATAAAGTACACGCCGTTGTTAAGCGCAGAGATTCTGGTCTGGACGGCTTTGGGAAGTTCGATCGAGAATTCGGAGGGCGATACTCCCATTTCCATGGTGAGCCAAAGGCCTTCATCTTCCGCCGCGACGATTGTGCCAATTGTTGGCCGATCGTACCATGACGGCTTGATGACGACCTTCTTACCCTTTAGCTCTGCGTATTTCGGCATGGCTCCCTCTGAACGTTGCGAAGATTATCGCACCGCGCAGCATATAATGGCCGGAAAATCACTCGCTAGAGCTAAAGGTCTAAACGCCTGATCAGCTGGGCAGCAATCGAGCGGCTCTGATTGTTTACTAATCTATCCACAACATCACGACGCGCGAAATGACCTGACGTGGTGGCGAAGGGATGGACATGACGAGTGAACGTTTTATTGACGAGGATGTTCTCGATGCTCTCCGGCGTCTAGACACTTGCACTGTTTCCAACGCGATCGAGACCTTTGACATCAGGTTGCGGAATGCTGGCTTCGCCGAGGCCCGTGTTCGATGCAAGTTCGAAGATTTTCCACCCATGGTCGGGTACGCTGCCACGGCTCGTCTTCGTACCGACGATCCCCCCATTGCCGGAAGCTTTTATCACGACCGTACGGAGTGGTGGAACAACATTCTCAAGGTACCACCGCCGCGAATCGTGGTCGTAGAAGACATGGACAGGCTACCCGGCCTGGGGGGCCTTTGTTGGAAATATGCACGCAGCCATCTTAAGAGCGCTCGGTTGTGTCGGGTATGTGACCAATGGCGCGGTTCGGCAACTACCGTCCGTCCGGGAATTGGGGTTGCACCTGTTCGCCGGAGACGTAGCTGTACCCCACGCTTATGCCCACATTTTCGACTTTGGATGTGCGGTCAAGATTGGCAATCTTGAAGTGCAGCCCGGCGCCCTGTTACACGGCGACCGCCCCGGACTGTTGAGCGTTCCCAAAAACGTTGCTTCACAGATTCCGGCGGTTGCGGCCAAGCTGCGGGAGACCGAACAGAGGGTCATCGACTTCTGCGGCTCAAAGGAATTCTCAGTGGATAAATTGCGTCACGTGATGAAGGAGTTGGTTTAGTGCGGACGACAGTCCGAGGGTTTTCAGAACTCCAAACTGCCGGTTGTCTTTTTTTCGCCCGACCCTGCCTGCTCGGTCGTATACCAGCCGCCGACTTTCGCTACCGGCTGCTCATACACATGGCCGACATCCCGGTGACACCGGAGGCAACCCACATCATTGGCTTTGATGATGTCCTTGTGAATCAGCACTTTCATCTGACTTCGAGGTCCGCCAAACGCGTCGAGCACATGGCAACCGCGACAGGTAATGTAATTGTGCGCCTGCAGATAGCTATCGAACTCTGCTCCCAATTGCGGTCGTCGCTTTTCCCATTCTTCCCTCGTCGCAATGGTCTTGTGCGACTCATTCCAAAAATCTTTTGCTCCGCGGGCCGCCTTAAACAGCAGCATCTTCACGTACTCGGTCGCCGCCGCGTGACTGGAGTCGTAAGGGATATGGCATTGCCCGCAGCTTGCGCCTACACCGGAGCCATTTATGAAGTGCGGCCCTTGATGGTACCCCGCTGAAGCCCATGTCATAGAATCGCAGAACGTCCCGCAAAACGCATTCGAACTCGACCAGATAACCGCTTTGTTTGTCAGTGCGACCAGTGCCACTCCGCTGAGCCCAAAAATCGTGCCCCACAGCCGGATCCACCGGATCACGCCCCAAAATCCGCGTGTCGATCGATCTTGTGGCGTTTTGCCTGGTTGCAATTCCATATTCCATGCGCAATCGCTCCCTCAGCTTCTCCAGTTAACCCGGTCGTAAATCTGTGGTCGTCAGTCTACGCCTACGTGGGAACATTCAGAATGGGAAGTGGTGGCAGGACATGCAAAGAGACGTGGTGTTTTTGTATTTTGGCAGGATGAGGTTGGAAACGGTGGAGTGGTGGGGCTCGTGGCAGGTGAGGCAAGTGATGGGAGGGGCGTCCTTGCCAAGCGCGACGTTAGGGCCAGAAACCGGATGCCCTTCGACGGGGTGATTGAGCTTGTGAGTTTTGTCGAGGTTTAGGTAGAACCAGGAATCCATTTCCTTGAACGGAATTGTGGTTCCCCAAGAAAGAGTGAGGGTGTGCGCCTTGCGATTCACCTTCATGAGGCCGCGGACGTGGCAGGCCATGCAGACGTCCTGCGGAGAGGCGTACAGATGGGCTGGGAAATTACTGGCGTGTGGAGAGTGGCAGAAAACGCAGTTGCCCTCCTTGTACGGAGGATGCTGGACGGTGTCAGTGGACACTGTGTGGCAGGTAAAGCAGAGTTGATTGCTAGGAGAGGTAAGAGTGATGTAGGTGGCGCCTTTCACGTTGGCAACTGCGTGGCAGGTGGTGCAGCCCATGGAGATAGCGGTGTGGACGTACTTCCCTGCGGCCTTGTCGTTGTGACACGCAAGACATTTGGAGGGATCTACATTGGCGGGGAGAAGGACGGGATGCTGGTGAAGGTCGGCTCGAGTAGGAGAAGCGAACAGCAGCAACGCCACAACGATCAGGAGTCGGAGGAAAGGAACGAGCGAGCGGCACGAGTGAAAGAGAAGCATAGGTCACCGTTTGCCGAGAACGAAATTCTGACACCCCACGTAGAGCGAACAGGGTGAAGCTATAGTAACGCGAAGAGGGCGGTGGAAGACGCGTGACCTCCGCTCGATCGTGAACGAGAAACCCATCGGAGCTCCCTACTCCTTGAGAGGTGGCAAGAAATAGCTATAAAATGTGAGCCATCAGGGCTTCCTGGAGCTTCGTGTATGCCATCTTCTCGCAGGTTACCAGCACGAAAAGGGCGAGCCCCAAGAAAACAAACCAAACGTTTTGACCCAAGAGTTTTCCTAGCGAATATTGCCGTCGGCGGGACTGTTGTCCACTATCGTCCGAAACAAGCCATCTTTTGGCAAGGAGCTCGCGCGGACGCTGTGTTCTACATCCAGGAGGGGAGGGTGAAGTTCACCGTGCTCTCGAAACAGGGCAAGGAGGCCACCATCGCACTGCTCGGTCCGGGCGATTTCGTAGGCGAGGCATGCCTCGCCTCAGATCAGCCCCTCCGCCTAGCAACGGCTACAGCAATTACAGAGTGCTCGATTCTGAGAATGGACAGGGAACTGATGCTGCGCACGCTTCACAAGGAACAGAGGTTGGCCGACGTGTTTATTGGGTACATGGTCGAACGACACAATCGGACGCAAGCGGATCTGGTCGATCAATTATTCAATTCGAGCGAAAAGCGGCTGGCACGAGCGCTCTTGTTACTGTCACGCTTCGGAAAGAAGGACCACCCTGAGGAAGTGATTCCAAGCGTGAGTCAGGAGACTCTGGCGGAAATGGTTGGTACCACCCGTCAGCGAGTGAATTACTTCATGAACAAGTTTAGAAAGCTCGGCTTCATCGATTACAAGGGCGGGTTGGGGTTGCAGGTGAACAGCTCGCTTCTCAGCGTCGTCCTGCACGAGTAATTGTGACTCACCTCGCTTAACGTCCACTCATCGTCCCAGCATTCCGACGCGACCACTCCATGAGGCACCGTCAGGGTGTCCTATTTGGGACAGACAGACGATGGCCGGATGTCCTAAACATTTTTGTTTACCGTGAGAGCTGCGAATATGGCAATACTGCGCAACTCACTGCCTCAAGCGTTGAGGTCTCGCGGGGTGTCACGCCGCGAGTTTATCAAGTTCTGTTCGACAGTCGAAAATCTCTCAGTCAGACGACGAGCACGGTCCTGGTTTGGCTCGACTCTCAAGATTGTCCGGGCACCTCGGAATCGATGCTGCGCACCAACAATACGAGAGCCAATGAATCCGTGCTGTATCTCTCTTGGGAACACCACTCACTGATCATGGCGGGCGCTGGCAAACATACCGGAGAGGTCTTCGAACGAGTGGTTTCACAGGAACACTTACGACAAAAGGAAGACTGACAATGAAGGTTTATATAGTACCGACCGACCGGTGGTACATCGAGCGTACTGTCTGGCTGATCGCCGGAGTGGTTCTCTTGGCGAGCACGGCGATGGCATTGTTGGTGAATCGGCTGTGGATCTTGGGCGTTATCGCTACGGGCCTCGTTTCCATCAACGTCGCCTTTACGGGGTTTTGCCCCGTTGGTAATGTCCTGCGTTTGCTTGGCTTCAGTCCGATGCTCGGGTCAGACAAACCAACTCGCTGGAAATTTTATTTCATGCAGACAGACAGTTGGTATCTGGAGCGCCGCATCTACCTTGCAGTTGGAATCAACATCTCCGTCGCGTCGATAATCGTGCTCACCTACAGCCCATGGGCGACTGTATTTACGGCCTTCGTCGGTGGCGCAATGGTGTGGTTTGCCGCGACTGGGTTTTGTGTGATGGCGAATGGGCTTTACTGGCTTGGCGCCGAGCCGCGCTTGAACCCGGAATCGCTGCCTTCAGCTCGCTGCACCGAATGTCCAAAGTCGGGTGAGTGCCTTGGTGGACAACCAATTCTGGCGCGAAGCGAAGCCGTTCGTTTTGTTGAGCCACCGGCAACCGCATCGCCTTCGATTTAACCCTCGTTACCCTTTGGGAGGGTTGGCCGCGACTGACAGCGTCATGTGATCACGGACGGGACACGCATAGAGATTTAGAAAAGGTGCGAATATGGCAACACTGCGCAACCCACTGCCTCAAGCTTTGAAGTCTCGCGGCGTGTCGCGCCGCGAGTTTATCAAGTTCTGCCAGTTGATGGTCGCCACGCTGGCACTCCCAACGCGATACGTATCGGCGGTCGAAACGGCCCTCAGTCAGGCGAGACGTCCCGTGTTGGTCTGGCTCGAATTTCAAGATTGTGCTGGCAACTCGGAATCCATGCTCCGCACCAGCAACCCGACGGTTACCGAGTTCGTGCTTGACCTTCTCTCTTGGGAATACCACGAACTGATCATGGCGGGCGCGGGCAAACAGGCCGAAGCCGCCCTCGAACGAGTCGTTCAGGAGCATAAGGGTGAGTACATCGCCGTTGTGGAAGGTGCGATTCCAACCGCGGACGGTGGTGTGTACTGCACGATCGCAGGCAAGACTGCTCTCGAAATCGCGAATCACGTTTGCACGAATTCGGCAGTCAACATCGCAGTAGGTGCCTGCGCCTGGGATGGAGGTTTGGTTCGATCGAATCCAAATCCGACCGGCGCTGTGGGGTTGCAGGAGGCGGTCCCGGGCGTGAAGGTTATCAATTTGGGCGGGTGCCCCCACAATCCTGCCAATACCGCGGCCGTCCTTGTGCATTATTTGACGTTCCACGACTTTCCTGCCCTTGACCAGTACAACCGCCCGTTATTTGCTTACGGCAATATCATTCACGACCAGTGCGAGCGGCGTGCTCACTATGATGCGGGCCGTTTCGTTGAGGAGTGGGGCGATGAAGGGCACCGCAAAGGTTATTGCCTTTACAAGATGGGCTGCAAGGGTCCGGAAGCAACGTACAACTGCCCCACCGTTCGCTGGAATGACGGGACTAGTTGGCCCGTAAAGTCGGGCCATGGATGCATTGCTTGTGCTTCGCATCGCTTTTGGGATACGAAGTCACCCTTCTACAAGCGACTGCCATCGGTGCCGGGATTCGGCGTAGACGTCGACGCGGGGAAACTCGGTCTTTATTTGACGGCCGGCATGGCAACCGCTGTGGGCTTGCACGGGATCGCCAGCATGGGCCGAGCGCAAATGCGCCCACACGGAGAGGAGCCGCGTGGCGGCCCAACCGAGATCGCCCGCGGAGACAGCCTGGTAGAGCGCGAAGGACCACCGGAGAAACCTTAACCAGAGTCCGCTCCCGCGCTTGGTCATCGCGCCGGGACGAGATAGGAAACAGCGGTGCGGAGAACTAAGTCGCCAGCGTCGGGCTTGTCACGCCTTTCGAAAACGGAACTGGTCCGTACCTACGTCTGGGAGAAGCCCGTTCGCGTAGCTCACTGGCTGATTTTCTTTGCCTTTATCTCGCTTTCCTTCACCGGCTTTTATATCCACCGCCCATTTCTGGTCTCTTCTGGTAGCGCGGCCTTCGTGATGGCGAAGATGCGATTCGCTCACGTAGTGTCAGGGTTCGTGCTGACCGCGGCGTTCATTCTACGGCTCTACTGGTTTTTCAGGGGTAATTTCTGGTCGAGGTGGTCGGCTTACATTCCCATCCGCCGCGAGCAATGGCGGGGCATCGGAGACATGCTCGAGTTTTACTCGTTCCTGCGATTCGATCCGGGCATGAGCGTGGGCCACAATCCGCTTGCCGCGCTGTCGTATTTCGTCATTTACCTGCTGATCGGGGTCGAGATCCTGACTGGCCTCGCTCTATATGACCAGGTTTTGCATAATCCCGTCCTGCACCAGTTCATCGGTTGGTTGCCGCTACTTATCGAACTTCCTTATCTTCGCCTGATTCATTATTCGCTGATGTTCGTCTTCTTCGCCTTTGTCATCTTTCATGTCTATGCGTCGATTCTTGTTTCGCTCGAAGAAGAAAGTGGACTGCTGGACAGTATCTTCTCGGGATGGAAATTTGTGGCCGCCGGCGAACTGCGCCGTGAGATTACGAAGAATCTGGACGCCCAAAACTTCGTCAAGCGCTACGAGTTGCTACCCAGCGGCACGCCAGAGGAGGAGCGTGCCGGGAAGACAGCGAAGTCCCGTCCCGGTCCTGGCCCATTGACGCTCTATCGTAACTGGACCAGTTATGTGGGAACGGGAATCGCCGCTGTCGGTGTCCTAGTGTTCGCCGTTCTAACTGCGTATCACACCATCGGAGGCGGCGCGCTCACTGAACCTTATGGAGATCTTGTCATCTTTTTCGTTCCGCCGATGTTCGTGATTGTTGGCGTTGTAGTCGTGCTGATTGGCATGTACTTTCAGTGGATCCGGTGGCGAATGCACAAGCCGCTGTCGTTCGCGCGCTACCCCAAGTGGGACCTGAACCTGGCCGCCGAAAGGAAGGCACTTTTGGGTGTTGCGATCGGAGCGGCAATTCTCTCGATTCCCGCGATTTATGGCGGGCAACAGGCCTATGTCTACACGGACGCGGTGTCATTCTGCGGCGCGTCTTGCCACTCCATGACGCCAGAGTTCATGACCTATCAGCGGTCGCCGCACGCGCACGTCGCTTGTTCGCAATGCCACGTCGGAGCGGGCAATACAGGATATGTGCTTTCAAAGACGCGCGGCATGATAGAACTCGTCGAGACCGTCCAAAACGACTACCCGCGGCCGATTCCGGCCCGGGGGACGTCGTTGCGTCCAGTGCGGGGCAATTGCGAACGGTGTCACTGGCCAGCTAATTTCTTCGGCTCGCGCGAGGTGCACTGGTCGCACTTCCTGTCAGACGAGCAGAATACGCGCTGGGAGATCGACATGTTGGTCCCGATTGGCGGCGGTGGTGGCGCGCTCGCGGATGCGTCACAGGTGGGAATTCACTGGCATGTCGCGAGCAAGGTCGAGTATGTAGCGAGCGATCCCGATCGGCAGAATATTACGTGGGTGCGGTCGTTGGATCCGAAAACCGGCGCGGCGAAGGTGTACACATCCCCGGCGCAACCATTAAACGCGGCGGTTGCCGGTGAGATCCGAACGATGGATTGCGTGGATTGTCACAACCGCCCGAGCCACATCTTCCGGGCGCCGGACCGGAGCGTAGATCTGGCGCTTGCCGATAACCGTATCGATCCCTCTCTTCCGTTTGTTAAGCAGCAGAGTGTGGCGGCACTTACGGGAAGTTACGCCAGCCGGGACAAGGCGATGCAAGGAATCGACAATGCTCTGCGCGGCTTTTACCGCAAGAGCTACCCTCAGGTATACGTAGTCAAGCAGCAGGCGATCGAGGGTGCCATCGCGTACCTGCAGAACACTTATGATCGCTATTTCTTCCCGTCGATGAAAGTCCGGTGGGACACATATGCCACCAACGACACTCACTTCTATTCGGTAGGGTGCTTCCGTTGCCACGACGGCCAGCATAAGAGCGTGGACGGAAGCGTCATTTCCTCCGATTGTGGCACGTGCCATACGATTCTCGGACAGGGCAAGGCTGGGAGCGTGCAGTTCGCCACAGGGCCGAAAGGGCTACCGTTTAAACACCCCGTCGACATTGGCGGTATTTGGGCGTCACAGCCGTGCAGTAGTTGCCATACGGGAGGATCGTTGTGACCGATTCATGTTGCAAACCCGCGAGTCCCGCGGAGTTGATCCGCCCCGCCAAGCTATTGCCGTTATACGCATCGGGAACATGCGGTTTGTATGACGGAGCAGTGGGCTCACCGGACGCCGCGCACCCGAGCGCTGCGGCCGAGATTTTAGGAACAGTAACAGCTTAGGAGATGCATATATGAGTGGAAATCGAGCGTTGAGGGTTGTTGCTTTCATGTCGATCTCGGTCGGCGTCGGTATCCTCAGCCACCCGGCATGGGGGTTCGTCATCTTCGGGATCCTAGTGTTAATTGACAACTTTGTGTTCAAGAGCGACCCGCCTGCGCCACTGGACCGTGTTGTTGACGAAGAAGAAGTGGCGAAGCGATAGCATCGCTTCGGCTTCGAAGTCACCCTTTTATTGGCTGGTGTAATTTTGGCGACGCCGTTCGGGGTGGACGTTGATGGAATGAGCTCGTATAGGTCATGACGGGAGTGGTGGCGGTGAAATGGTTTCTCAAACGACCGTGTGTGTCGGGATCCGGACGAAGACGGTGCCGGTCGATTACAAGCAAGTCGCTGGATAGCAGCGAAGCGTAGGGAGGGCAGCATGGCGCGGATTGTGGTCGATCCAGTGACACGCATTGAGGGGCATCTCCGCATTGAGGCTCAAGTAGAAAGCGGCTTCATAACAGATGCGTGGAGCTCGGGAACGATGTTCCGGGGGATTGAGTTGATCCTTCGCGGCCGAGATCCTCGCGAGGCCTGGATTTGGGCGCAGCGGATCTGTGGGGTGTGCACGATGGTCCATGCGCTAGCCTCGGTCAACGCGGTGGAGGATGCACTGGGCATCGAGGTTCCCGACAATGCCCGCCTAATCCGCAACATTATCGCGGCGACCCAAACGATTCAAGATCACGTGATTCACTTCTATCATCTGCACGCCTTGGATTGGGTGGATGTGGTTTCGTCCTTGAAGGCAGACCCGGCGAAGACATCGCAGTTGGCGCAATCGATCTCGAATTGGCCCAAGTCGAGCACGACGTATTTCAAGGGTGTTCAGGACCGCATCAGCGCCCTGGTTGCAAGCCGGCAACTGAGTCTTTTTGGCGCAGGTTATTGGGGACATCCCGCCTACCATCTTCCCCCTGAAGCAAATCTCCTAGCCGTCGCCCATTACCTGGAAGCGCTTCAGTTTCAGAAGGAATTTATACGGATTCACGCCGTACTCGGCGGCAAAAACCCTCATTTGCAAACGTTTCTAGTCGGAGGCATGGCCACATCGCTCGACCCGAATGAGCCGAATGCGACCGTCAATCCCGAGCGAATCGATTTCTTGCTGCAGGTAGCGAAGTCTGCGCAGCCATTCGTAAGTCAGGTATTAATCCCGGACGTGTTGGCGGTCGCCGGCTTCTACCGCGACTGGTTCGAACGCGGCGAGGGACTCGGGAATTTCATGTCGTATGGCGCGTATCCGCAGGGCAGCATCAAAGATCCCGCTGACTTCTTCCTTCCTCGGGGCATTATCCTCAATCGCGACCTCTCCCATGTCCACCCGGTCGATCCGGGAAATATCACTGAATATGTTGCTCATTCGTGGTACGAGTACACGAACGGGGACCAGACTGCGAGACATCCATACGAAGGCGAAACGAACCCGCGATACACGGGTCCCAAACCACCGTATGAATATCTCGAAATCGACCAGAAGTATTCCTGGCTGAAAGCGCCCCGTTATGAAGACAAAGCTATGGAGGTGGGCCCGCTGGCCAGGTTGCTTGTGGCGTACGCCTCTGGGCAGCCAGACGTCAAGCAGTTAGTAAACTCGACGCTGACAAAACTTAAGGCCCCGCCCACTGCTCTGTTTTCGACTCTTGGACGTCTCGCGGCGCGCGCTCTCGAAACGCAGCTTCTCGCAGATCGCTTGGTTGGGTGGATCGAAGAGCTAGGAAACAATTTGGCTACGGGAAACCTGCGTATCCACAATGGCGAAAAATGGGACCCCAACTCCTGGCCCGAAACGGCGCGAGGGTTCGGTTTCTTCGAAGCGCCACGCGGCTCCTTAGGACACTGGGTGGAGATAGAAAATCAAGCGATCAAGAATTACCAAGCGGTTGTGCCCTCGACTTGGAATGCTGGCCCGCGGGATGCCCAAGGCCAGCGGGGCGCATATGAAGCCGCGCTCCTCAAGACGCCGATAGCGGATCCAGAACGACCGCTTGAGGTTCTACGTACCATTCACTCGTTTGATCCTTGTTTGGCTTGTGCGGTCCACGTTGTGGACGCTCGCGGGCGAACTTATGCTCGCACAAAGGCCGGGGTCGTCGGAATTTGGGGATAGACGGTGAGAACCTCGCGGAAAGGAGTAGAGAGAGAAATGCACGACTGGTTGACATCGGATACGGTGGTGATAGGGATCGGCAATACGATCCTTTCAGACGACGGCGTCGGCGTACATGCTGCACGACGACTTCAGCATGATCCGAGACTGCCTGCTGGGGTGTCGATTCTCGACGGCGGCACCTTCGGCCCCGAACTGGCGCCTTTGGTTTCAGATGCTTCGCGCCTGCTGTTCCTCGATGCGGTGAATTCGGGCGACGTGCCAGGAACTCTCACCCGGATGACGGGGCGAGATTTATTGGGCACATCACGCGGAATGAGCGTTCATCAGTTAGGCGTTGTGGACCTGCTCTCAACTCTGGCACTAATGTCCACAAAGCCTCAGGACGTTGTTGTGCTGGGCGTGCAGCCCGCCAATACCGATTGGGGCACCTCTTTGTCTTCTGACGTGGAAGCTGGGCTCGCAGACTTGGTGGAAGCAGCTCTGCTTCAGCTACAACATTGGCACGAATCATCGGACGTTAGCGTTGAGACCCGCGCGGGAGCCTTGCGGCGCGATCAATCTTGGGATCGAAAACTCCTTAAATCACGCGAAGAAGGATGCCCATAACATGTGCCTCGCCATTCCCGGAAAAATCGTCAGCGATGAAGTGCAGAACGGCATCCGCGTGGGTCGCGTTCAGTTCGGTGGGATCACGCGGGAGACCTGCCTGGACTTTGTTCCCGAAGCGTCGGTCGGAGATTACGTGATTGTGCATGTGGGATTCGCAATCAGTCGTGTGGACGCTGAAGAGGCGGAGCGGAGCTATGAGGTGCTCGAATCCATGGGACTGCTCCAGGTCGAACTGCAATCCGATTTAGAAGATTCGTGAGCGGACAGACAGGCAACCTTCGCAGGGGTCGGAGAGAGTGTATGAAGTATTTGGACGAATACCGCGATGAGAAGATTGCCCGTGGCATTGTGGCCGAATTGACCCACCGTGTTACGCGCCCTTGGGTGTTAATGGAGATTTGCGGCGGTCAGACCCACACGCTGATGCGTTACGGCATCGACGAGATGCTGCCCCCCAGCATTGAACTGGTCCACGGGCCGGGATGTCCCGTGTGCGTGACCTCCCTTGAAACCATCGACAAGGCTATCGCGATTGCTTCGCGGCCCGAGGCAACGTTGATTTCTTATGGTGACATGCTTCGCGTGCCAGGTTCCCGTACCGATCTATTCCATGTGAAGGCCAAAGGCGGAGACGTGAGGGTTGTTTATTCTCCCACCGAGGCCCTCAAGTTCGCCCGCGCAAATCCCGACCGCAAAGTGGTTTTTTTCGCTGTTGGTTTTGAAACGACCGCTCCCGCCAATGCTATGGCTGTCTGGCAAGCAAAGCGGGAAGGGCTTAGGAATTTCTCGATGCTCGCCTCCCATGTCCTCGTGCCACCTGCAATTCGAGCCCTCTTAAGCTCAGCGCGCAATCGAGTGCAAGGCTTCATTGGTCCGGGTCACGTTTGCACGGTCATGGGCTATCGGGAATATGACGATCTTATTCATGAGTTCCGCGTGCCAATTGTTGTGGGTGGTTTCGAGCCGCTTGATCTGCTGGAAGCGATCCTGATGCTTGTGACGCAGCTCGAAGAAGGACGGGCGACAGTCGAGAACCAATATGTCCGATCTGTGACTTACGAGGGCAACCTGCGCGCTCAAAAAATACTGGCCGAGGTATTCGAGGTATGTGACCGGAAATGGCGCGGGATCGGAGGAATCCCGGAGAGCGGTCTGAGTCTCCGTGAAGAATATGCTGAATTCGATGCGGATCGCATCTTTGGGACGGAAGGAATAACCGCGGATGAGCCCGCAGAGTGTATTAGCGCCGAGGTGCTCCAGGGCCTGAAGAAACCCACGGATTGCTCCGCATTCGGCACACGCTGCACGCCGGAAAATCCGTTGGGCGCTCCGATGGTCTCTTCCGAAGGAGCGTGCGCCGCGTACTACCGATATCGCCGGCATGCGATAGCAGTGACGGAGAGCCATTGATGCCGCAAGACACGAAACTCGATATAGCTTCGAATTGTCCCGTCCCGATTACCGGAGGGGAGTCGATCCTGATGGGTCACGGAAGCGGCGGCCGAATGAGCGCGAACCTCATGCGAACGATCCTCCTTCCGGCACTTCAAAATCCCGTTCTCGAACGGATGGATGACCAGGCGATTTTGGATCTCGGCGGATCCCGAATTGCGTTTACGACGGACTCTTTTGTCGTGAAGCCGCTGTTTTTCCCTGGCGGAGACATCGGGACGCTGGCAGTGAATGGCACTGTGAATGACCTGGCGATGGGCGGTGCGAAACCTCTTTTCTTAAGCCTCGCACTCATCCTCGAAGAGGGACTTCCGCTCGACACACTACGCCGGGTGATGGAATCCATTCGTTTCGCAGCTGCTCTGGCAGGCGTCATTGTGGTCACCGGAGACACAAAGGTAGTGGAAAAAGGAAGCGGCGATGGATTGTTTGTAAACACCTCGGGAATCGGGCTCGTCTCGTCCGGAGTACGGCTCTCCGCCGATCAGGCGCGTCCAGGAGATCTCGTGCTGCTTAGCGGGACCATTGGAGACCATGGGATCACGATATTGTCCCAACGGGAAGGTCTCGAATTCGAAAGCGCCGTCGCCAGCGACACGGCGGCGTTGCACACCTTGGTTGCCGCCATGCTAGACGCGAGCTCTGACATTCGTTGTCTCCGTGATCCGACGCGGGGCGGCCTATCGAGTTCCTTGAATGAGATTGCGAGCCGCTCACACGTGGGAATTGAGCTGGAAGAAGACGCGATTCCGATCCGCGAGGAAGTCCGAGGCGCGTGCGAGTTGTTAGGACTCGATCCCTTGTACGTGGCAAACGAGGGCAAGCTCCTTGCGGTCGTTGAGCCCAAGTCGGCCGAAGGGATTCTCGAAGCAATGCGCCAACATCCACTAGGAGGCAGCGCCCAGATCATCGGAACAATTACAGATTCCCATCCGGCGATGGTCACCCTCCGAACGCGCTTAGGAACATCGCGGATCGTCGATCTTCTATCCGGCGATCAACTGCCGAGAATCTGCTGAGCCGATGCACAAGATCGAAATTGGCGGACGTCAGTCTTAGAACCCCACCCGGCATTCGCTGCGCCTCAGTCATGCTCAGGCCGAAACTCCACATATTGCCAAGGACCGCTCCCAGCACCATTTTCAGGGTGTCCTGTTTTGGACAGACTAAAGATGGTCGGATGTTCTAAATATGCTAACTGTCGAGGTGTATTTCAACTCGCGTGCACCCTCCGCCACCGGAGTGCTAGGGCCATAACTGGACCTAATTTCTTTGGAAGGGAGCGAGGACCATGACCGCCCACTTGACGGCGAAATCTGAAAGCGCAAAACACCCCACAGTTCTCAAATTGAGGGATGCTTCCCCATTTGCTCAGAAGGTCCATCAGGCTTACAAGGGAGTTGCCCGCCGGGCCTACGAATTGTACGAGAGCCGCGGACGCGAGGATGGGCAGGATCTGGAAGATTGGTGCCGCGCGGAGGCTGAGTTACTGCACTCACTGCCGGTAGAGATCAGCGAAACGAACGAGGTCTCAGCAACGAGGACATTCAAGTGCGAGTTGCACCTCACCGTCTCGTAATCACCGGAAAGTGGAGAACAATTCGTGAAGAGAAGACTCGCGTTGAAAAAGGTTCCGATGAAGCCCTCCACGAAGTTGATCTCTCGGAAGCGATCGACCCCGATGAAGTGACAGCCACGGTGCAAAACGGGACACTTGAAATCCAGATGAAGAAGGCACGTCCTAGCAAGAATATTCTTCACTCAGTCGAGGCAGAGTAGCGTCCAGACAAGAGGACTGCGTGCCTCTGGAGGCGGCGGGACGGACTGCCATTTCCGCCTCTGCTGGAGAAAGGCGCGAAAGTTACCGTCAACTACAGTGAAGATGCTGGGAAGAAAGTGGCCCACTTTTTCTAGAAAGGTTAGACGCGCTTGGTGAACTGATGAGTCGGTGATCGTTTGGCACTGACGCAGTTCACCTGAAACTTAACTTGATGGTCTGAGAATGACGGGTAAATACCCGAGGAGATGATGAAAATGTCTACGCAAAATTCAGTTGTCGCGGTATATCGCACGCACACGGAAGCCGATCAGGCGGTAAAGGAACTTCAGCGTGGCGGAGTTGACATGCACAAGCTATCGATTGTTGGGAAGGGCTACCACACAGATGAGCAGGTGGTCGGCTATTACAATACCGGCGACCGCATGAAGTATTGGGGCAAAGTTGGTGCGTTCTGGGGAGGCTTTTGGGGGCTCTTGTTCGGATCTGCTCTCTTCGTGATTCCGGGTCTCGGCCCAATTTTAGCAGCGGGCCCGGTAGTTGCATGGATCGTGGCAGGGCTGGAAAGTGCAGTAGCGGTAGGAGGATTGGGTGTTCTGGGAGCCGGACTCTACAGTATCGGAATCCCTAAGGACAGCATTGTGAAGTACGAAACTGCACTCAAGACAGATCAATTTGTACTGATCGCCCACGGGACGGCCGCCGAGGTGGCACGGGCGAAAGACATAATCGAAACGACGCATCCTGCCCAGTTGGACTTGCACTCAGCCGAAGCAGTAGCAGCATAACCAAAGGGAACCTGCTTCTTGGCTCAGTCACGGCTAAGGTACAGCATTGACGGCGCGTGCCACGACGAAGCGCGCTGTCAGGGCCGGAGGATCCTTTCGTTTATGACAAGCGACTGAAACGAGGCAATTGGGGCAAGCGCTTCACGCGAAAGCTTGTTTCCGGCACCAGCTTTATGGGCATCAAGAGATTACGCTGAACAGCGGTCTCGAGATGTTGATCCGCATCACGGGACGTTGATTCACTCCACGCTCCAATCGGTCCCAACGATAGTGCTGGAACAGGGGGCGACAAATCATGAAATCGCAGATTAAGCTGGGCACAGTATTTGGAGTCGAGCTGGGCCTGCACTATAGCTGGCTAGTCATAGCGCTGCTGATCACTTTTTCGCTAGTCGCGCAATTTCATGCCGTGAACCGCGATTGGAGTGATGCAGTCGTGTGGAGCACAGCGATCATCACGGGCGTGCTTTTCTTTGCCTGCTTGTTCGCGCACGAGTTGTCTCACGCGGTCGTTGCCAAGGCCCACGGGATCCCAGTTCACAAGATCACTCTGTTCTTGCTGGGAGGAGTTGCCCAAATCGAAAAGGACGCTACGGACCCGAAGACAGAATTCTGGATGGCCATTGTCGGCCCTATCACCAGTGGAATCCTTGGGCTGGCCATGTTGGGTTTAGCCAGGCTTTCTGGCTGGACTCCGTGGACTTCAGCAACAACACCCGGTACAGCGCTTCTGGTATGGCTGGGCTACATCAATCTTGCCCTGGGCGCATTCAACATGATTCCAGGCTTTCCGCTCGACGGTGGGCGAGTGCTGCACGCCATTCTGTGGTGGGCGATGGATGACGCTGAGCGCTCAACGCGGACAGCGGCCATCGTTGGACAAATCATCGCCGTCTTCTTCATCGGCTTTGGAATTCTTCGGTTCTTTCAAGGAGCAGGTCTTGGAGGACTCTGGATTGCCTTCATCGGTTGGTTCCTTTTGCAAGCTGCTGGCGCCACGTACATGCAGGTCAAAACGGGCACGCTTCTCCGCGGTCTACGCGTGAAGGATGTGATGTCCACAGACAGTTACGCGGTCGATCCCGAGCTTTCAGTCCAGGAGTTCGTTAACGAGCACTTGCTTCGTACCGGCCGGCGCTGCTTCCTGGTGGTCCAGGATGGGCACCTACTCGGTCTGATAACACCCAACGAAGTGCGCACAGTCGAGCAGCGAGCATGGCCCTTCACGCCTGTGCGCAGTGTGATGCGTTCGGCGGACGAGGTTCACTTCGTTTCGCGCGACATGCCTGCGATGGAAGCCTTAGAGACCATGGGCCGCGAGGACGTCAATCAATTACCCGTCATGTCGGACGGACGCGTTGAGGGTATTGTGTCCCGTGCCCACCTGCTGCAGGTACTACGATCCCGTGCGGAGCTGAAGTTGCCCCCAAGTTTACCGCGGACCGCATGAGAATGCGACATTGGAGGACACAACGATGCGGCTGCGCGACTCGGAAAAAGACGGATGGCAATTGAATCAATCGCACTGGAATTTCTTTCGCATCACAGACCTGCACCAATTAAAGCAGTCGCCGGTGAAAGATGAGGTAGCCTCCAACTCCTCACCCAGCGCACGCCCATGGCACATCCTGCTGGAGTGTTCCATTCTGACCAGACAGGCGTTCCTCGGTTACTCAATACTTTGTAAATCACGGCCCGGAGCGTAGCAGAGGTCTGTGAGACACAGGAGGATTTATGTCCCGTTTGCGGATGTTGCAAGGTTTGATGGCGACGGTGGTGGTGAGCGCCGGATTGGCTGTTGTGCCCGCTGTTGCCGCGGGCACACCCCAAACCTTTACCGGAAAAGTCAGCGACGCCATGTGCGGCGCCAAGCACACAGAGGGGCTCGCCCCCGCAGCCTGCGTTCGTGCCTGCGTGCAGAAGGGCGCCAAGTATGCTTTGGTTGTCGGCGACAAGGTCTATACCCTTGACACTTCGGATCAAGCGACGCTAGACACGCTCAACAAGCTGGCTTGGGAGCAGGCTAAAGTCACGGGCACGGCCGAAGGTGCCACCATTTCGGTGAAGTCGGTGACTGCCGCCAAGTAGGTCGCACCCGCGATGGAGGCCCTGGAGATCATGGGGCGGAAGGATGTCAATCAACTCCCCGTGATGTCGGACGGACGGGTTGAGAGCATTGTTTCTCGTGCTCACGCTGCAGGCATTGTGGTCGCGTGCCGAACTACAAGTGCCACCAATACCACGAGCCGCATGAGAATGCGGCCCTGGTCGGAGGTTCGAGGGATCAATTTCGTTATCGCGAGCACCCAAGCTGGTACGGCTCTGATGACAACTGATTTGGACAGAACGGGGCCTGAAGAACGAAAGTCCATCTGGTTGGGAATTGGAAAGTTCCTGTTTATAGTTGTCTTGGCAGTCCTCTTTTTTCTGCTTGCCCACAACATGGTGCGTCACCGCTTCTTTAGAGGAGGCTGGCGCAACCAGCACGGCTCCATCTCGCCCTGAAAAAACTTGAGAGGCCTCCGAATAATGGGACGAGCGGATTATAACGACGGGAAGCACGACGCGAGGAAGTCTTATGCGAAACAGTCTTATTGTCTGGCCGATTCTGCTCATTGCAGGTTTTCTTGCCGGGTTCATTCCGCAACATTCCAAAGCAAACCGGTTAGAGCAGAAAGTGTCAGCGTCGACAGCCCAGATCGAAGCATGTCAGCTCTCTGAACAACTGTCTCAGCTTCGCGATGCAGCCACGCTGATGTTCCTGGAGGCAACACAAAAGAATTACGGAACTTCGGGAGATGATGCCAACCGTTTCTTTGATCAGGCCCAGGGCCTTGAGAACAGCACCCAAGATGAAGCCCTGCGCACTCTGCTCGGTGGAACTCTATCAATGCGCGATCGGATCATAGCCGATTTGGCAAAAGGGGATGCCGCTGTCGTTTCCGAGATGCAGCCCATTCTTTCAAAAGTGGAGCAAGGCACAAAACGGTAGGAACTGTTGTAGCAGGTGACGCAGGGCGGATCATAAAGCGCACCTGCGGATTCGGGAAGGTTGCGATCTTCGGTTGCAACTTGGGGCGCTACTTACCTGGTGTACGACCACGGTCTGAGCCGCAAGAGAGCACTCGGAAACCATCGACTAAGCCCTCAGAAAGTGTCGGTTGCCCCTTCGGCCGCGACCGCTATTGTCCACCCTCCGGCGGAATGTCATCTGACCGGGCACGATCCTCACTGGTGCGTACAGCCCTCTCAGGGTGGTCAGCAGCATCCTCGATGCCGCTGACGGCCTCCGCCTCATATGCTTGATCAGTATCGGCAAGTTCTTCGACGCTCTCGTCAGCAGCATCTGCGATTTGCGAGAGGCCCTGAGTATCCCCTGATTGCCCAGCGCTGTCCGAGCCTACTTGCCCGGGATCGCTTCCTAGTTCATCAAGCTGCGCTTCGTTATCACGCGATCTACTTTTCACCACGGAACCTCCCGAGAATTATCTTCAACTTTCAGCTCAGCGCGCGACTGTCCTTCGTCTGTGGTCTCATCGGCATATCAGCTTCGTGTGCCCCGTCTATCGAGGCGGCGTAGCCAGCAGGCCTTTGAGCGAATTGATTGCTTTCTGCGCTTCCGCAAGTTGGGCCCTGGCTTGATCCAGCACTGCTGTCGGCAAGAGTCCTTGCGTCCCGCTCGTTTGTCCCGCTGGCGACGGCTGCGCTGGTGATGTTCCAAACAAGGAACTCAGCGCCTCGTCGAGTGTCGGTTCCATCACGACTTTATCTCCTGTCGCCACGATCACGCGTTTCAGTTGAGGGAAATTTGTGCCTTCCGCCTTGAGATACAGTGGCACCACATAAAGAAAAGAATTCTCGATCGGAATCACAATCAGCTTGCCGCGAATTACATTCGATCCTTTTTGGTCCCACAGCGTGAGTTGTTGAGAAATAGTCGTGCTCTGATCAATCATTGCACTAATCTGGTTGGGTCCGTAGATCAGCTTCTCTTTCGGGAGCTCATAGAACAGCATCTTCCCGTAATCGGGGAAGTCACACCTGGCGGCCAGCCAAGCGATCATATTATCCCTGTTCTGCGGCGTGAAAGGAGTCAGAATGAGGTACTCGAGTTGATCGCTCCCGGGAAGCTTCATCAATATGTAATAAGGCTCCATAGGGTTGACCGCGTTATCGTATTTTTCCTTCGGTGCAACCCAAAGATCTTCCCGGTTGTAAAACACCTGGGGGTCGGTCATATGGAAGCTCTCGTATTGATTCGCCTGGATGGCGAAGAGATCCTGCGGGTAACGCAGATGGCTCTTCAGATCCGCTGAAAGCTCGCTCAGATCCTTGAAAACACCCGGGAAAGCGCGCCGGTACAGTCCGAGAACGGGATCTTTCGGGTCCATCACGTAGAACGACACTGTTCCGTCATACATGTCCATGACGGCCTTTACGGAGTTGCGGATGTAATTGATGCCCGCTGCCGAACCAGTAGCTTGCGGCTGTGAGTAGGGGAAACGGTCCGAGGTGGTATACGCGTCCTGAATCCAATACTGCTTCCCTTCGCTCACTACCGCATACGGATCCTTGTCCAAAAGCAAGAAGGGCGCGACTTGTGAAATACGCTCCTGCACGCTTCTCCAAATCTGGATTTTGCTTTGCGGCCTCAGGTAAGAAGTGAGCAGGATATTGATGTCCGTCTGCGTCCAGGAAAACATAAGCCGTTTCCAGATGCTGTCCAGCGGAATTCCGCCCTTCCCCTGGTAGCTCGTATAAACATTTTCATTGCCCTTGGGATAATCAAACTCTTTAATCCCGGTCGCCACGATCTTATAGCCCGGCGTCACCTCTCCGTAGTAGATGGCCGGCTGCGAGATATTCAGGCGGGCATACTGGGATTCGGGAGGAATATTCTTAATAAGATACTGCGGAAAACCTCCGCCTTCGGTCTTCGATACAAAGTTCATGACCAACCCATAGCCATGAGTGAACTGCAATTCCTCGTTCACCCACGTTTGTGCCTGTGCGGGTAGTTGCGTGGCAAGTTCACGAGATGCGAGCATCACCTGGTGATAGCCATCGGCCAGATGGTAGCGATCGACATCCACGTTATAGAACTGGTAATAGAGACGAATCGCCTGCGTTTGTTGATAGGTCTGAAGTAACGGCCGCGAATCCCAGAGACGAATATTCTGAATCGTGTCTTGATTTCTAGAGAGAACGTCGGGAGTCAGATCGGTGAGAGCCGGATAAGCGGTTTCCTGGATTGCCTCAAGATTGTAAGCTTTTCGAGTGAACCCTATGTAATGTTGCAGGTACGGCGTCTCAAGGCTTAGCTCGCTCGGTCGAACGACGAACGTTTGAAACAGGTAGGGCAACGCCAGTACTCCGACTACATACAGTGCCGCATAAATGCCAATGGCTACGGCCAACGTCTTCACTTGCGGACGACGGAATAAAGCGAGCACGAGAAGCGCACATGCCAGCACGGAGGCGCCGAGCATCATCCAAAGGGCGATCCTGGTCACGTGCGCCGCTGCATAGCCCGCTCCGTAGACAACCCCGAGGGTCGAATAGACGAGCTCGTAGTGATCCAGATAAAAGCCCCACCCGACGGTGGCAGCCAAAATGAAGAGAAGCACGACGAGATGTCGAGCTGTATTGTCACCGATTGTGAATTTTTGGCTGGGCTTGGATTGCCGCAGGCCAAGGAAGGAAACAAAACCAAGTATCACAAGAGCGGCCACCGTCAGAAAGGTTAGACAACCCTGCAGTAGCTCGTAGAATGGAAGACGGAAGAAGTAGAAGCCAAGGTCGACCCCAAAGAGCGGGTCGGTCAGCGCGAACGATCCGCCATAACGAAAGCGGAGATAGGTGTCCCATTGCGTGGAAACACCAACCGCGAATATCAGGGAGACGAACATGACAGCGACCCCGCTGGCCAGCATCAATACCTTGGGGCTTATATCGATGTTGAGTCTCCCGAGCGCATCGGCGGAGGCGGCGACGACCTTGCCAGAAGGGGAGGCAGTAGCAACTTTGAGCGAAGGGCCGTGCTCCCGTGAAATGTCGACGCTCTTGGCTGCAAAGCGGAGATTGATCCACAGATAAAGAAACGAAAGGACCAAAGCCACGCCGAACATCCCCCACTTGACAGAAAGAAGGGTCCAGAAGATCCCGGCGTAGTCGAGTTCCCGCATCCAAAGCCATTTTTGGATTAGGCCAAGGAGGATTGTCAGAACGATGACGCATGCGATCGCTACAAATAGACCCCACCTCCACCTCGGGAAATGGCTTTTTGTGGGTGACAGCTTCCCGCGGGTAGCGTCGCGCGGTTCATGTGCCTGGAGGGTAATTTTCTCAACGGCTGTTGCGCTCATTGTCCGTTCCTGCGTTCAGTTTTCTAAATCCTCCTTGAATATCAAGCAAAATATGACGAGAAATCTGGTCAATTGTGAACATGACGGGGGAGAAGGCGCTTTGTTTTGGGGCTTCTGATGGGCGAGTAAGCTCCTTGGGATTTACCGTCCTTCAGGGCAACACTTCTTGGAGTCGTTTTACGGACACAAGCGGAGAATGCATCGTTGCAAGTGATGTCGTCGCACGTGGTCGGACGGCTCATCACCTGAGCCATACTGCACAGTATTGCTGCGGGAAGTGAGCGAATCTGTAGGGGCGCCTCAGAGAAGAATCCAAAGGAGCACAAGAATTATGTCCAAAGAAACACAACAAACCCTGGATCATCGTCGGGCGAAAACAGCCGGACCGCAGCCGGCAAAAGGTGCTTCGCTAGACGTAGTAAGTGTCCCCGGCAGCTCTCAAACGGGTTCACAACTGGCAGACAGGAGCGAAACTAAGGTCGGAGTCTCTCCACAGGGAGCGCTTCCAGTCATAAGCGTCCCCGGCGGCACTGAAACGGACTCGCAATTGGCCGACAAGAGTAGAGCAAACACGGCCGTCGAGGTCTATTCACAGGGCGCGCTACCGATCATAAGCGTCCCTGGCGGTTCTTAACTGCGCGTTCTCGATAACCTGCTCTTCAGCTTGGGTATCCTTCGCGGCGCTCTTAAGCTGAATTTCCAGGCGATTGAGTTGGCCGCGAACCGTTCTTTGATACCCACGACGACGCCTTCTTATGTGAGCAGCCTATTTGACGAGCAATTCTCCACTTTCACGATCGGGGATTTGGTCGTGCTGTTTTGCTGTTTGTCGTCGAGGCCTATCGCGCCAACTGTTCCCCTCCGAGGACGTGCTCTTAGCGGAGACAGCACAAGGCGGCGATTGCAGAGTCTCGATCAAGACTGACCAGCATGCACCGCCTTTCTTTCGGCGCTTTCGTGGTTACACACCCATAAACTCAGGGCGGTAATCCTTCCAGATTCCAGTCGCTGGCGAGATTATTCGGACAGGGGCATCTTCCGCGTGTTTCGCAGTCCGCGCCCATTGCCACGCGTGTTGGATTTCGGAGGATTCGAAGTAATGCGTCTCGGACTGCAGAACGGCGGCTCCCGCGGTTAGAATGTCCACAATCTCTTCCCAACGATGTGCCCCGACAACCGCCATCCGAGCGATATGGTCGGTGTGCTTTTGGAGAAACCGAAGATCCTCCCAGCGTGCCTTCCATTCGGCTCCGTGCATTTCTGTAAGGTCCGCGAGGATGCCGATCGGGTGCTTCTTATGTTGTGCGATGAAGAATTCAAGCTGCGGCTCGAATGCTTTGAGGTCTTCCTCCGACAGCGCTCCGGCCACCTTAAAACCGAATGCGGCTCCTCCAGTTTCCTTAAGTCGTTCAATCACAGGCACACCTCTTAATTTTGAACTAGAAATCGCAGCATAAAAACAAATTCTGAACCATCATCGGTCGGAGTCTCTTCACAGGGAGTCCTGCCGATGCTAAGCGTCTCCCTCGGTTCTTCGCTTCCGTTTTCTCGAGAGCTAGCTTGCCTTTCAATCCGTCCAACGTATCCAGCGTGCCCTCAACAACCAAAGACAGAAAAGTATAGCAAGACCAGGACTCAGGCATTTATAAGTCGGATCGTAGCGTTTTTCTCGGCAGCGTGGAGGGAAAACGCCACGCGGGCCGGTTGCATGCGATTAGCGCAAGATCGGAGGAAGGTCCGCATATAAGACGGTGCTTCCTAGTCCCATTCGCGTTAGCCTTGTTATTCATCATATGACCAGCAACGTAACGCGTATGCGCCACATTCGTTAAAAAAGACTGACTTGTTCCCGGCCCGTTGACGGTATAGTTTCGGTAATCGACCGTCAGTGTCTCCTTGCCGAATATTCTGATGGCTGAAATCGCCTCTTCTCTCGAGAGAAGCCAGAACCCGTCAATCTTCTGATAGTCCCGCACAAAATCTACTTGCTTGATCCAAAACGACGGGCTTTTAGCGAGATGGCCGGTGATCTTCACGATCGCAAAGTCCTGGTTGTCGATCCACATCTTTCCTTCGAAGAGATCCATTTCCTTACGCTTCGGAACAGCGTGGACCACTGAGCAGTCAGAGTTGCCGATTCGATCCGTGCCAACTACCTCCAAGGCATAGTTTTCCGGAGTGATCAGGCTGTCTGGGTCTTTGTTAACCCGTACCCTCTCCTCTTCAGCCTTCATCAGGCGCTGGAATACATGGTGGCGCACGAATCCCGAGCCTTTTCCTGAGGTGGTTGTGAACTTTTCTGTTGTCGGCGCCCTGTATTCCACGACTACCGCTTCTTCGGCCACTATTTTATCGTTGCCGCTCTCTAGCTTGTAGGTGCGAACTCCAGAGAGCCGAATTAGATGATCTTCTTGCCAACGGTGACGCGTGGTCAACCTGCGAAAAAGGTCTTCTGTATTGTTTTGCTCCCGAATGGATGAGTTAAGCTGCACTGCAGCCACAGGCAGCTTACAAAGGTTCTCGCACGGATATGACGGAGGGGTCGCGATTGACATCGTTCCCAACAAGGACATGCCAAGGAACTGTCCTACAAACCCAACTACAGATCTCATTCCTCCACCTGCTTCGTGCGAAAGAACTGGTCCACATTCCGATTTACCTCATCACCACGCTCTTCGCGCGGTCCGCAAGGACATCCCGACAAGGTGGCCATGTTAAGCCGTGAATATCGCTCCGGAGTTCGGTACTGGCAAAGCGTTTACACATTTATTCGTTGGCCTGTATCTTTCTCGGCAGCCTGGAGGTGCAAAGCCATGCGTGCCGGTTGCATGCGATTAGCGCAAGATCGTAGGAAGGTCCGCATATAAGACTGTGCTACCTGGTCCCACACCATATGGCGTGCATAGAGGTAAGCTCGTCTACGCATCGCCTGGCGGGCTGCGTCGTTGTCCAAGAGTTCAATCGCCGTATCCGCGATGGCGGCTGGGTCCTCGAAGGGAACCAGCGCCCCGCGCCCATTGTCCAACAGTTCGGCGGCGTGCCAGTACGGAGTCGAGATGATCGCCTTGCCGGCGCCCAAGGCGTACGCCAGTGTGCCGGATACGGCCTGTGCCTCGTAGCGATACGGAGTGACGTAAATGTCCGCCGAACCAACCAGCGCAGCCATTTCTTGAGGGCTGACGAACCGGTTGTGGAAGACTACGTTCTGCTCAACACCTAGCTCTTTGGCTAAGGCTTGCAACTGGACCCGATATCGATCGCCCTCGCGGCGTCTAACGTGCGGGTGAGTAGCGCCTGCGACTATGTACACTACGTTGCTGTGCCGAGACAAAATACGCGGCAGGGCTTGAATCACATTTTCGAATCCCTTGTTTGGAGACAAGAGGCCGAACGTGAGCAAGACCGTCTTTCCGGTTGAAAACGAATCTTTGTAAGAGGCCGGTTCTGCATAGGGCAAATCGGGGATGCCGTGAGGAATCAGATCAATCTTTTCGCCTGGAACCCTAAACACATCCTGCAGAAACTGAGAAGAGTGTTCGCTCATAACGATGAGACGACCAGAGCGCTCGGCGATTTCTTGCATGACGACTAGTTGGTCGACGTCTGGCTCACGAAGAACCGTATGCAGAGTTGTCACGACTGGCATTTTGAGGCGATGCAGCAGCCGCAATACATGGCTGCCGGCCTTCCCTCCAAAAATCCCATACTCGTGCTGCAAACACACCAGATCGACATTGCTGGAATTAAGAAAGTCGGCGGCGGCTTTATAGGATGAAGGGTCGCTTTCGGTTATCTCGAATCGCACGCGCGCAGGGTAGCGGTAGCGCGATTGCGGATCATTGACGGCTACTACGGATACTCCAGCGGCGCCGTACTGAGCAGCAATCGCATCACACAAGTCTGTCGTGAAGGTGGCAATTCCACACTGTCGAGGAAGGTGGTTCCCAATCACCGCTAACCGTGCTGGATACCGCTGGCTGAGTTTCACTGGCAAACACGAGGCTGGCTTCTTTTCGAACAGCGCAGAACGCTCTTCGAACCGCATCAGGGTGTTCGGTTTCAAACTCACGGTGCAATCAAGCTCGGACATTGCGGACTCCTTAGCGGATATGGTCCGGTTGGAAAGGGCCGAACACAATGTGAAGGCGTGAAGAGGCCACGCCTGTACCTCATGGTGCCGGGATTCGTACTGCTTTCTTCAAACTGTACTTCGCCGTCGGTTCAGTAGTTCAATAGCCAGAAGCACCAGCCCCACAGCCAAAAATAAGTGGATCAGAGCTCCGCCGAAGTGAAAACCGAGTCCCAGAACCCACACAATAAAAAAGAACAACCCACATGATCCGCAGCATGTCAACCTCCCAGTCGCACACGCGAACGTGAATCTGATCACGTCGGCGTGGGTCTGCTGTTCCAAGTGGATCCGCCGCTGCTGGAGCGCCAGCGCAGCGAATCAATTCAGACCTTAGCAAGTCAAAATTAAAACGGTCTGAGCAATAATGCTCACACTTGCCACACGGAACAACACCCAGGTGTCGCGAAGAAATCTACCTCATCCCGTTCCGCGTGAATCGAGTGCGAACTTGTGGGGGCCTACATTTCAGCTACTCCCGACGCTTACGGCAGCCACTCTGTGACCCAAATGAAATGTGTTCGTTATTGAACAGAAATGCCTTTCCTTAGTGTCTTAGGATGCCATTGTGGATGACCCGCCATTGATCCGAAGCTAGAAGAAAAGAAATGGCGGGTGCGAAAGCCGAGAAGATTGTGACACCCCGCTTCTTCGTGCGCGCAGCGTCGAGCAACACGGCGGGACTATGAAAAAGACCTTGAACATCGTTTCTTCGTGCAAACATACTGGCTACAAGCTGCGAGATATCCTACAAATTCGTTCAGCAGTTAATGAACGACCATAGGTTAAGACGCAGTTCATCTACGACTGTCGCATCGATCTGCGCTGAAGAGTTGCACCTTGGCGAACCGTAGCGAGGTCTGGAATCGATGAATCTACAGCGCGTTTCCATAAGCGAGCGCAAATTCGAAAGAGGAGGATAACAAATGTTGAAACGTATTCTGATGGTCACAACGCTAGTTCTACTTGTAACTCTAACCGCTGTCGCGTCGGATCGCGAGGATGATGTTAATCGCACCAACAAAGCTGCCCAGGTCTTCAAGGAGATCATGAACACCCCGGACCAGGGCATTCCTCACGGTCTACTGGAATCGGCGAAATGTATCGCCATTATTCCAGGCGATGTGAAGTTCGCCTTTATATTCGGCGGCAACTACGGCAGGGGAGTTGCAACCTGTCGCACCGACCATGGCTGGAGCGCCCCCCTGTTTCTGGCTATTGACGGCGGTAGCGTGGGTTATCAGATCGGGGGCTCTTCCACCGACCTTGTGATGCTCTTTATGAACGATCACGCCTTGAAAAGCCTGCTCAGCGACAAATTCAAGCTCGGAGCCGACGCCTCTGTAGCAGCAGGGCCGGTGGGCCGGAACGCCGCTGCTGGCACGGATCTCAAATTGAATGCGGAGATTTTGTCTTACTCGCGTTCGAAAGGTGTTTTCATCGGGGTGAGCCTGAACGGAGCCGTGGTGCAAGCCGACAAAAGTGGAGACAGAGCCATGTATGGCGACGATGTAAACCGCCATGAAATTCTTGACGGCAAAGTTGCCGTTCCTGAGTCGGCGCAGGCACTGCTGCACGAAATTGGCGGATATGCCCATGAAGCCAAAGTTCAATAGTGGACTCCAGGCGACGGGAGGGCTTTTCCTTGATCCTATTCCCCGCCGTCAGATACCAGGTGTGAACGCGATATGACAAGACACTTTACAAGTGTTTTCGGAGGTTTGCCTTCACAGTTGAAGAGGTTGGGGGACTGCTAATCGGAGCAAGAACCCAACCCCTGAGATTTTCGAGAACCGTGGGCAAGTGCACGGAACCGACCGGGAGGATTGGTTCCGCGCGGAAGCAAAGACAGAACGAGAAGTGATCGGGACGTACCGAGACAAGGCAGTGCTGCAGATATCCCGGGTGAGTAGGCAACTCCGGCGCTGCAGATTAAGTGGGTGGAGGCCAACGTGGCAAAAACGGCAGCTGGTCTGTCTGAGAATCCAGGTTCGACCGATGATCTCGTTCGTGATCTCGAAGACAGCGGTTACCCCGTGGATGGCTCAAGAGAGCAGTTTATCCGCCAACCAGACGGTCTATCTGTGGCGACAGGCGGACTTGCAGCCGCCCCGGTGGAACTCGACAAGCGCAGCGCGCAGAGAACTTGCGCCACTCCAAGCGACGACAGAGGGACGACCGGTGGCGACGTAGCAGAACAAGACAATGCTGCAGGCATTGCCGGGCGAGTTAACGATTAAATCGGTGGAGGCCAATATGGCAAAAACGGCAGTTGGTTTGTTTGAGAATCCAGGCTCGGTCGACGAGGTCGTTCGCGATCTCGAGGCCACTGGCTTCCCTCGGAAGGACGTCCGTGTTTTGGGCGAGCCGCGGGAGATGGCGGGTAGCGGACTCATGAGTACCCCACACACGGATTTTGAAGTGGGCTTGGTTCGTGATCTCAAGGTGTTCGGGGTCCTCGAAGCGGACGCGGAAGATTATGTCCAAGGCGTACGGCGCGGAGGAATCATGGTTTTCGCCACGGGTTCGGGCGACAAAGCAGAGGCAGCAACTGAGATTATGAACCGCCACGGTGCTGTGGAGATCGAAAAGCTCAGCGCCTCGCGGCCGGAACTCCCGAGCGCGGACCACGGTGAGGCGCCTCCTGTCCGCGATCCCTCCGTCCAAACTGGAAGGTCCCGCTCACCCGGCGGCGGCGCTCGCCTGTTCGTGTGGTAGCGCTTTCACGCAAGACAAACGTGCTGGGAGTCGCGGCTAGACTTGCAATGCCCTGGGCGGGGGTACGAGCTTTTGCGGACCACCGGGTTTCCCGCACAGAGTAACTGAGGGAACAATTCTGCCGGCATGACCTACGACTTGCACGAGAAATACAGTCGCGGGGATGGTCATCCCAACGAAGACCGATTGCGTGCCGAAGCCTTGATTCCAGGGTCAGCATTCAGAGTTGCCAAGGGTGAATAGCGCCACTCCCGCCGAGGGTCACGAAAATGCAAGCACAAATCGAGGTTGGCGGGATCGCCGGCATTTCGATCGGACTGCACTACAGCTGGTTCATCATCGCTGTGTTGATCACGCTTTCTCTTGCTGGACATTTTCACAGTGTCACACCGCGCTGGAGCGATACAGTCGTGTGGTCATCCGCGATAATAACGGGCCTGCTGTTTTTCGCGGCTCTCCTTTTACATGAAATGGCGCACTCGCTGGTGGCGAAGGCGTATGGCCTGAAGGTACGCTCGATTACCTTGTTTGCTCTGGGCGGAGTGTCGCAGATTGAATCGGAAGCATCGGACGCCAAGTCTGAGTTCTGGATTGCGATCGCCGGTCCTCTGGCCAGTCTCGTTATTGGCTTTGCTTTTCTACTAATAGGGACACTGTCCGGCTGGCTGCCCGGAAGAGAACCTGGTACTCCCGTCATGGCTGTGGTGCTCTGGCTAGGCTACATCAATATCATGCTAGCCGCGTTCAACATGATCCCCGGATATCCGCTCGATGGCGGTCGTATCTTGCGGGTTATCACTTGGGGGATCACTCATAACGCCGATCGCTCGACACGACTGGCAGCTCAAATGGGTCAGGCAGTTGCCTTCATATTCATCATGCTGGGGCTTTACCGCTTTTTCGCAGGTGCAAATTTCGGTGGCCTCTGGCTGGCATTTATTGGGTGGTTCTTGCTTGATGCGTCCCGTCGCAGCTACGTCCAGGTAGAACTCATGGAGGGGCTTCGCGGCCGCCCTGTTGCCGATATCATGGACCGCGATTGCCCTACTGTGGAAGGGCACTTGAGCCTGCAGGATTTTGTCCAGGAATACTTGTTGCGGAGCGGACGTCGCTGCTTTGCGGTCGTTCAAAATGGCCGTCTAAGCGGGCTCGTCACGCCAAGTGAAGTCGAGCGTGTGGAGCGTGAACGCTGGGCACAAACCAGCGTCCAAGCTGTGATGCGGCCCCTCAGTCAACTCCGGACAATTGCGCTCGACACTCCGGCAATCCAGGCGCTTGAGATTATGAGCCGCGAGGGTATCAACCAATTGCCCGTTCTTTCTGACGGACGTCTTGAGGGGTTCTTCTCACGCAGGCATATTCTGGGTTTCCTACAGAACCATTCTGAACTGAACAGCCGGTGAGGATGGAATACTTGTTTACCGGCGGTGCCAAGCATCAACCAGAAGCACAGCAGTGCAGTCGCCGCCTTAGTCTGATTCAACAGCTCGGACGTTGTTTTTCACGAGGGAATGGAGAATGAAGATGCAACTTGGAATGATTGGGCTCGGAAGAATGGGCGCGAATATGGTGCAACGCTTGATGGAAGGCGGCCACGAATGCGTTGTGTTCGATTTGAACCCCGCGAGCGTAAGCAAGTTAGCGAACGATGGTGCCATCGGAGCCAAGTCGCTCGACGACTTCGTCTCCAGGTTAAAGCCACCACGCGCTGCTTGGCTGATGGTGCCCGCTGCGGCGGTCGATAAGACCCTGCATGACCTTGCCACTCGCATGCAACAAGGCGACATCGTCATTGACGGAGGCAATTCTCACTACATCGATGACATCCGGCGAGCCAATGAACTCAAGCCCAAAGGCATTCACTATGTCGACGCTGGGACGAGTGGTGGAGTCTGGGGTTCTGATCGCGGTTACTGTCTGATGATCGGAGGCGAACAGAATGTCGTTCAGCATCTTGACCCAATTTTCGCCACCCTTGCCCCCGGAATTGGAACGGCATCTCGCACACCGGGTCGCGATAAGACCGGCGGCACGGCTGAGCACGGCTATCTGCATTGCGGGCCCAGTGGCGCCGGCCATTTCGTCAAGATGGTCCACAACGGAATCGAGTACGGCATTATGGCGGCCTACGCGGAGGGCTTGAACATCCTTAAACATGCTGATGCCGGCAAAACAAAGCTTGCGACCGATGCAGAGACCACACCCTTGCGGCAACCCGAACTCTATCAGTATGAATTCTGTTTGCCCGATGTCGCAGAGGTCTGGCGGCGCGGCAGCGTGATTGCTTCGTGGCTGCTGGATCTCACGGCGACTGAGTTGCTGAAAGAGCCGAGCCTGAAAAGCTATGCGGGACGCGTATCAGATTCGGGCGAGGGACGCTGGACAATCAAGGCCGCAATTGATGAAGCGGTCCCTGCCACTGTTTTGAGTGCCGCACTTTATGAGCGTTTCAGTTCACGCGGCAACGCGGATTTTGCCGATCGGGTTTTGTCCGCGATGCGGCATGAGTTCGGGGGGCATGTAGAAAAGGCTGCGTGACAGATGAAAATGACGACCCTCAATTCGGATGCGTTTGTCTTCTTCTTCGGTACCGCCGAGGATCTGTAGCGATGAAATCAAAGGCATAGACCCGGGATTGGCCAGGGTTCCACGAAAACATCCTAACTTATCTCGAACAACCCGTTTATCGAGTGGAGGCATAGAAGATGGTCACGATCCCAAGACCCGAAGTTGGAATCATTCCGTTGTGCGAGCGACCCGCCTGGAAGGCTCTGCGACAGCATTATCCCAAGATACAGAATGCGCACCTCCGCCAGCTTTTCGCGGAGGATCCCCAGCGCGCCGAGCACTTCGCGTTTGAGGCTGTAGGTCTCTACTTCGACTACTCGAAGAACCGCATCACCGATGAGACGGTCGGGCTGCTGCTCGAACTCGCGAATCAGTGCGGCCTGCGCGAGCGGATCGACGCCATGTTTCACGGTGAGAAGATCAATCTCACGGAGAAACGCGCCGTTCTGCACGTCGCGTTGCGAGCAATGAAGGACGAGTCGATTATGGTGGATGGCAGGAACGTAGTGCCTGAGGTCCACGCCGTGCTCGACCAGATGACGGCATTTGCGAATCAAGTCCGCGACGGCCAATGGAGAGGGCATACCGGCAAGCGCATACGCAACGTGATCAACATTGGTATCGGTGGCTCCGATCTCGGCCCTGTCATGGCCTATGAGGCCCTGAAGTACTACAGCCAGCGCCACATGACGTTCCGCTTCGTCTCGAACGTGGACAGCACGGACTTTGCCGAGGCCACGCGCGACCTAAGCGCCGACGAGACGCTTTTCATCGTGTCCTCCAAGACCTTCACGACGCTTGAGACGATGACCAATGCGCACACGGCCCGCGAGTGGGCGCTTCAGGCTTTGGGAGACGAGAAGGCGATCGCGCGCCATTTCGTTGCAGTCTCGACCAACACGCCCGAGGTCAAGAAATTCGGTATCGACACCGCCAACATGTTCCAGTTCTGGGATTGGGTCGGCGGACGCTATTCGATGGACTCGGCGATTGGTTTGTCGACGATGATCGCGATTGGCCCCGACCAGTTCCGCGCGATGCTCGCCGGCTTCCACGCGATGGATGAGCACTTCCGTACTGCTCCTTTCGACCGCAATCTGCCGGTACTGATGGGGCTGCTCGCGGTCTGGTACAACAACTTTTTCGAGTCCCAGACAATCGCTGTTCTGCCCTACGAGCAATACCTCAAGCGCTTCCCGGCCTACTTGCAGCAGTTGACCATGGAGAGTAACGGAAAGCACGTGACGCTGGACGGCGCACGCGTGCAATACCAGACTGGTCCGATCTTCTGGGGCGAGCCAGGGACCAACGGCCAGCACTCTTTTTATCAACTCATTCACCAGGGAACGAAACTCATCCCATGCGATTTCATCGGTTTCTGCCAGGCGCTGAACCCGCTGGGCGAGCACCACGACCTGTTGATGTCGAATGTGTTTGCACAAGCGGAAGCGCTCGCATTCGGCAAGACCCCGGAAGAGGTTCGGGCGGAGGGAACGCCCGATTGGCTCGTTCCGCACCGCGTCTTCGAAGGCAATCGTCCGTCGAACGCGATTCTCGCCGAACAGCTCACCCCGGAAACTCTAGGCAAACTAGTGGCACTCTACGAGCACAGCGTGTTTACACAGGGAACGATCTGGCAAATCGATTCGTTTGATCAGTGGGGCGTCGAATTGGGCAAGGTCCTGGCCAACCGGATCATCCCGGAACTTGATGCAGCCGACGAGCCATCGCTGAATCACGATAGCTCGACCAATGCACTCATTCGTCGCTACCGCAGCCTTAAGCGTGGAGCAGCTCGAATGAAATTCGGTGACTGACTTGGCGAGACTCTGCCGATAACGTTCGGAACGTGCGGCGGGTGTCGATGCGGAGACCGTCCTATGCGAAACCGCTGCGCCAATGGTCCGGTTGCTCCGCGAGTGTGCACCGCCGACACGCAATAGTGAATGGCATGAAAATTCTGGTGATTGATGGATACGGCGGTCATCGCGGCCCTGATCTTACCGGTGTCGGAGACAGGTTCTCCAGTGACCAAACCCTCATTCGGATCATGAACGGCGGGACCAACATGCCCGCTTTCGGAAGCACGCTCAGCAGCCAGGAACTGGATTACCTCGTGACTTTTCTTGCTTCCCGCAAATCTCAGCACGCAGACTGAAACTGGGGCGAGGACGCAGGGGGAACAGATATTCGCAGCGGAACCTAAAGCGGGCAGTGGTAACACTAGTAGTACGCACAAGGCGAACACGAACCTCGACGCGCGCCCCGGAGAAGTCATTTCTGAGCTGCGTTGCCAGATTCTGCGGACTCCCCGGTGGCGCAAAGTCCGGTCAGGGAATCAACGTGGATGCAGAAGAAGAGCGTGGCAATCGAGTCATCGCCCAATTTGAGCTGACGCTCGGCCAATGCGTTCTGGCACCAGCTGTGGCGCTTCGCTAACAGCGTGCGTGCATGGTCCCGTTCCGACGTATATTGGGGCTCGGGCAATTCCTGGTAGCGGCCGTTGGCAATCACGCTCATCCACTGAGACTGGTTCATGATCTCGTCAACTTCGAGACAAACATTCGGATTCCTCTGCATCCATTCGGTCTTTTGCCCGAAGGTCGAGAGGACGTAAATATAGTCAGGCTCGTACACAAAGTATATCGGCACTACGTACGGTTGGTTATTGAGCGAGCAGCCAAGTCTTCCGAGCGAAGCGTTCGCCAGAAATGCGCCAGAATCTTTCTCGGTCATTTCATTGATCACCATAGTTCCACTCCGTTCTACCCAATAAACACTTACCTAACACCGTGTTGCTTGGGCGATCTGCAGGACACAAGTGGGCGACTGGAAGCGTGCCAGGCCGCCCACATCGCTTCAGGCCGTCTTTCTCTCGTCCACGTCCACGTACTCTGCATCAACGACACCATCATCTCGCTTCGGCTGACTGCCGCTTCCGGGAGGTGGTGTTGCTCCCGCTCCTGGGCCCGCGCTCGGACCACCCTGCGGCTGCGCCACCCTATACATGTGCTCGGCCAGCTTATGGGATATGTGGGTCAGTCTCTCTTGGGCATGCTCCATCGTTCCTCTGTTGTTTGACTGCAAAGCGCTCTTGGCATCGCCGATCGCGTTCTCGACCTCGCCACGTTCGGTACCGCTGACTTTGTCGCCATGCTCGCTCAGTACTTTCTCGACGTTGTAAATCAATGAGTCGAGCTGGTTCTTAGACTCGATTGCTTCGCGCTGTGCCTTGTCCTCACTGGCATGCGCTTCAGCCTCCTTCGCCATACGCTCAACTTCCTCTTTGCTGAGTCCCGACGACGACGTGATCGTGATCTTCTGGTCCCTGCCTGTAGCCAAATCCTTGGCGGTCACATTGAGGATTCCGTTCGCGTCAATGTCGAACGTGACTTCAATCTGGGGCACACCACGCGGCGCCGGCGGAATGCCGGTCAATTGAAACTTGCCCAGCGTGCGGTTCTGACTCGCCATCGGACGCTCACCCTGCAACACATGGACATCGACTGAACTCTGGTTCTCAGTAGCGGTCGAGAAGGTCTCGGTCTTTCGAGTAGGAATAGTCGTATTGCGCTGGATCATCGCTGTAGCCACGCCCCCCAGAGTTTCGATCGAGAGCGTCAGCGGAGTAACGTCGAGCAGAATCATGTCTTTCACTTCGCCCTTGAGCACGCCGCCCTGAATCGCTGCACCGACTGCCACCACTTCGTCCGGGTTTACCCCTTTGTTGCCTTCCTTTCCGAACAGTTCCTTTACAAGGCGCTGAATGCGAGGCATGCGTGTTTGCCCGCCCACCAGCACGACCTCATCAATCTTGCTGGTGTCAACCTCTGCGTCCTTCATGCATTGTTTCGAAGGTGGCACGGAGCGCTGAATGAGATCCTCCACCATCGATTCCAGCTTAGCCCGAGTCAGCTTCTTCACCAGATGCTTTGGCCCGTTGGCGTCGGCGGTAACGAATGGAAGATTGATCTCCGTCTCCATCGTCGTGGACAGTTCGATTTTGGCGCGCTCGGCAGCGTCGCGTAGACGCTGCAGGGCCATCTCGTTGCCCTTGGCTCGCAGGTCGAGACCTTCGTCCTTCTTGAATTCGTCAATCAGCCAGTCCACGATGCGCTGGTCGAGGTTATCGCCGCCTAAGTGTGTGTCGCCGTTGGTGGACTTAACCTCAATTAAGCCGTCGCCGACTTCGAGGATCGAGATGTCGAAGGTGCCGCCGCCGAAGTCGTAGACCGCGATGGTCTCGCTTTTCTTCTTGTCGAGCCCGTAGGCCAGTGCTGCCGCAGTGGGTTCGTTGATGATGCGCTTGACGTCGAGCCCGGCGATCTTGCCCGCGTCCTTGGTTGCCTGTCGTTGCGCATCGTTGAAATAGGCCGGAACGGTGATGACTGCGTCAGTGACCTTCTCGTCCAGGTAATCTTCAGCCGCCTTCTTCAGCTTTTGAAGAATCAATGCCGAGATTTCTGGTGGAGTGTATCGTTTGCCTTCCGCGAGGATAACGACGTGGTCCGCCTCCGGGTCCACTTTGAATGGCACCATTTTCAGTTCTTCTTTGACTTCATCGTAGCGGCGGCCCATGAAGCGCTTGATCGAGAAAATAGTGTTCTCGGGATTGGTAATCGCCTGCCGCTTAGCCACCTGGCCGACTAGTCGCTCCCCGGACTTCGTGAAGGCAACCACTGATGGCGTTGTGCGACCGCCTTCTTCGTTCGGAATAACCTTAGGTTCACCGGCTTCGACGACAGCAACAACCGAGTTCGTGGTGCCGAGATCAATCCCTATAGTCTTCGCCATTTTTCCTGCCCTCCGTTATTTATGAGAACTTTTTACGTACGGGTTGAACTTGAACTTTCTTCTGCTTTGCAGGCTTGCCAAGATACTGGACGTAGACGTAAAGGTGTCCATGACGCGCAATTGGAAGCACACCTCGACGTTAGCGCTTCACGCGACCTTCGTCTGAGCAAGAGTGCTCATCCCCGAGGAGGCGGAGACTTCGTTGAAGCAAAGGACAATTCCGGGGACAACGTGTGGGCGCCTACACTCTTGCTCCCGGCGGGTCTGCGACCGCTACGGACGGAAGAAAATCCTGCTCGTCAAGGCGTGCCACGCCGATCGGTAGTGAGCCAGACATTAACGATGGGCTACCATTCCTGTGAGCAAGGCAAGCTCATCGTCCAGATGCCTCCTTGGGTCTGGGGTTGTGCCAAGAGCCGTCTGTAGCAATGATCGCATCCGCCTCCTTCGGTCCCCAGCTGTGGCGCTTGTATGGGCGAGCCCGGTGGTGGGTCTTAAGAACTGGATCGACTACCGCCCATGCGGCCTCAACCGCGTCCTCACGGGTAAATAGCGCTCCATCGCCGATCATGGCGTCGCCCAAAAGCCGCTCGTAAGGCGATTCCTCCCCGTCCTGTTCTTCGAACAGGTAGAGCTCCCGCTGGTCCCCGACGAACTCCTTCCCCGCGAGCTTGACGCGAGCGGCGAGGGCGATGGCCGAGTTGGGGGAAAGCCGGAAGCGCAAGTAGTTGGCTGGGCCGGTCGTCGGCGCTGAGTCGGCGAAAAGCTTCTGCGGCGGCGGCTTCAGCTCCACCAGTACCTCGGTCGCTGTGTCTGCCAGGTATTTGCCGGAGCGTAGGTACCACGGCACCCCCTCCCACCGCCAAGAGTCGATGAAAAGGCGCAGTGCGCAGAAAGTCTCGACGTCGGAGTTCTTCGCCACGTCAGGCTCCTTCCGGTAGCCAGCGTACTGCCCGCGCACCAAGTTGTCGGGCTTCAGCGGGCGCATGGCTTGAAAGACCTTGGCTTTCTCGTTGTGCACGGCTCCAAAGTCCCTACCGGCCGGCGGTTCCATGGCAAGTAGCGCGACGATTTGGAAGAGGTGGTTCTCGATCACGTCGCGCAGACAGCCGGCAGTTTCGTAAAACGCGCCGCGCTCCCCGACGCCGAAATCCTCGGATAGGGTGATCTGGACACTGGCCACGTAGTTGCGATTCCAGATGGGCTCAAGGAAAGAATTGGCGAAGCGGAAATAGAGGATATTCATGATCGCCTCCTTCCCGAGAAAGTGGTCGATGCGGAAGATCGAGTTTTCCGGGAACACCGAGTGCGCGACGCGGTTAAGCTCCTGCGCGGAGGCCAGGTCACGTCCGAACGGCTTTTCGACAATGACGCGCGCATGCTCGGCCAGGTTCGCGGCGCCGAGTCCCTTAATCACTGTCTCGAAGAGTGAAGGCGGGATAGCGAGGTAGTGCGCCGGGCGCCGAGCTCTACCTAGCTCCTTTTTTATCGTCGTGAATGTGCCCGGGTCTTTATAGTCCCCACTCACGTACTTGAACACGGACAGAAGATGGTCGAGGGCCCGCTGGTTATCGATCCCGCCCGATCGCCTTATGCTGTCCGTCACGCGTTTGTGCAGACGCTCCAGACTCCACTTCGGGAAAGCGACGCCGATTACCGGGACCTTGAGGGTACCTCGTTTCGCCATCGCATAGAGTGCCGGGAAGATCATCTTGTGGGCGAGATCGCCGGTCACACCGAAGAGCACCAGCGCGTCCGAACGGGAGGCCGTCATCAGGCGCGTCCGTTCTTGGCTGCGGTCTTTTGCTCATGGCCTCCGAACTGTACTGATCGGAGTCGTGAATCTTCTCGCATAGACCAATACATCTCGAATGATCCTTTCACGCCCCAACCCACTGGTTCTCCAGGGCGTGCACTTTATCCACTCGGCGTTGGTGTCGTAGAGCAGCGCTGAAGTGAGCGGTCAGAAAGGTCTCGATCAGTTCCCAGGCGAGCGCAGACCCGATGACTTTTCCGCCCAGACAGAAGACATTCATGTCGTCATCTTCGACGCCCTGATGAGCGGAGAAAACATCATGGATGAGCCCGGCACGCACGCCCGCAACTTTGTTCGCTGCGATGGACGCACCCACGCCGCTGCCACATAGCGCCACTCCGCGTTCAACCTCCCCGCGGCCACGGCCTTGGCCATAGGGATGATGAAGTCGGGGTAGTCATCTGCGGGGTTCAATTGGTGTGCGCCGAAGTCCACGACCTCGTACCCAGAGCCACGGAGCAACTCCGCCAACTGCCCTTTTAGTGCGAACCCTCCATGGTCCGCGGCAATTCCCACGCGCATCATGGTTTCTCCTTGACGGCGAAGCAAGTTATGCGCCTGCTTGCAGAAATTTTCCACGGTCAATCCGAGCGAGGAATCCGCTTGTGACTCCCAAAGTTAGCTGGTCTTGAAATAATGGGCGACCTTGTGGCCTGCTTCTTCCGAGTAGTACACGATTGCGTGGGCGGACTTTTTTGCTGTGTCCTCTGTTTCTTTCCCGGCATCTTCGGTTGCATGCTCGGTTAACCGGTAGGTCTCCTCGGTTCCATCGGCAATTTTGATCGTCATCGTCCGGGCGTCGCGGTCAAACTTGGTAATGGTGCCCTCGCTCGTCTTCAGTCCATCCTTGCCGATCTGATCGATCTCCTCAGCGGTCTCGTCTGTACCCTGTTTTGTATAGTGCACAACGACCTGGGACCCTTCCTGAAGATCGCGTGCGGCCTCCTCAGCTCCCTTGTGGGTCTCCTTCCCGCCATGCACCACGGTTCGTTCCACGAGATGCATTGTGTGTTCGGTTCCGTCATAGGCCTTTACCATCACGGTTTTCGCGGCACGATCAACTTTTGTGACATGGCCTTCGACCGAGGTGGTCTTTTCTGTTGCACTGAGGATGCCAGCAAAACAAAAAAGGGAAATGCCAACAACAGCAACTGTTAAGACGCGACGGGATGTTCCTGAATTCATGATTGGCGCTCCTTCATTTTGTGGCTTAAGCCGGAATTTCCGATTTAGATCCAATATGGCATTGTCGGCACGATTCCGCGAAACTACACGTCAATGGTCCCAACCGAATATGACAGCGCTCTAATAGAAAAACTGTTCCCTATTGCACAGGTGTCGTTGGGGAATCCACGCTCGTTCCTGATGGCTCACCTGACAAAGTGCTTGTATGTCTGCATTGTTCGCTTCGGGCTGGCTCGTAGAGAGCCTCCCCCGGGCGTGGCGTCGTCTTGGGCATGGCCGCGCCGCCGATTGCCGCCGCGAGTCCTTTCAGCCACAGCTCGACGCTATGAATCGCCATCGGGCACTCCTCAGAAATTCGCGTGTAGGTGTTCAAAATGGTATAGACTCCTCTTTCTTGCCGTTACACGATGAACACGGAGATGCCCCCTAGCCGCTCATCGATCTCTCTTTGACGGCGCCGGTGATTTCCCGCAGGGCTTCCATGTCAAATCTGGCTCAGAACGAACCACGGCCTAATCAAAGGGGCTGAAAGCTGACATGTGAACGCCGCGTGGGAGGAGCGATACAGTTTGAATGGCGACACGGGAAATGACCAATCATAGAATGGCAGTCCCATGGCAGGCATCTGACCGGGCGGAGACGCAACTCTGATGACAACTGATTTGAATACGACGGTCCCTGCAGAACCAAAGCCACCCTCGTTCGGAATTGGAAAGTTCCTGTTTGTAGTCCTCTTAGCAGTGATCTTTTTTCTGCTTGGCCAAAGCATGGTGCGTCATCGCTTCTTTAGAGGTGGCAGAGTCAACCGGAACGGCTCCCTCGGACCATAGCAGACTCCCTGAAAAAAGTGTTGGTCGCGCCTCCGAATCCCCCGAGAACAGCGGCGAAAAAAAATGAGGCGCGAGCGGATGCCCGCGCCTCAAACCGGACGTCTGCCTAGCCTTGCGTGGGATGCAAGACGAGAAACGTGCTTCCGGCGTTGGACCAGACCAGCACTAGGGCATCGCTGTCCTTAGGAACGCTGGAGAGTGCCTTCTGCACATCGGCCGCGGAATGCACGGGTTGGCGGTTAACTTCCGTGATCACTTCACCCTGCTGCAGGCCGGCGTTATCTGCCGGACTGCCGGGAGTGACTTGTTGGATCACAGCACCGTGCACGTCGTTGCCGGCTTGCAGTTGCTGCCGGACGTCAGGCGTCAGGTCCTCCAAGCCAAGGCCCCAGCGCGGCTTACCGTGGCCGGCATCGGCGTTTTGGTTGTCGTTGTCACTTTTTCTCATCGCTTCCAGCGTGACCGGCACGTCGACGGAGTTGCCATCGCGCAGGGCTTTGAGGTGTAGGGTGGTTCCGGGCTGCTTTTCTCCGACTTCGACTTGCAGTTCACCGGCGTCGCTCACCACTTTTCCGTTGAGTTCGGTGATGACATCGCCGACCTTCAGGCCTGCTTTCGCGCCCGGAGAGTTCGGCTCGACCTGAGTGATGACGGCTCCCGAAGCGTTGTTCACATGGAAGAACTTGGCTTCATCGGGCGTAACGTCGCTGATGCCGATGCCGATATAGCCGTGGCTCACCTTTCCGTACTTAATGAGATTGTCGACTGTTGGCTTCACGATCTGCGCGGGAATGGCAAATCCCATACCGGAAAAACCGCCGGTCTCGGATACCAGAAACGTGTTGATGCCGACGACTTCGCCGTGGGCGTTTACCAGCGGCCCGCCGGAGTTGCCGGGGTTGATGGCTGCGTCCGTCTGGATGAACTGGCCAGGCGAACGGCGGTCCGCGGCGAATGGGTTGGGACGGTTCAACGCGCTGACGATGCCGCGCGTCACGGTGAAGCGAAATCCCAGCGGATTGCCGAATGCGAGTACGGTTTGGCCGGGATGCAATTGCGTGGAATCTCCCAACGGCACGCTGGGCAGGTTGGTTCCGTCGATCTTGATGACGGCAAGATCCGTAAGAGGATCCGCGCCGATCAGCTTCGCCGGAAGGATTCGGCGATCGGTCATGGTAACGCGAATGTCCACAGCACCGTCGATGACGTGGTTGTTGGTCACGATGTAGCCATCGGGCGAAATAATGACGCCGCTGCCCAGACCGTGCTCGATGTTGGATTGCGGCCCCATGTGTTGGCCAAAGCCGAACTGGGGACCGAACTGTTTACCGAACTGTTTCCCGAAGGGTGCAAAGAACTGCTGCAGCCCGTTGGAGTCGCTGTCGCTGTTATTGTCTCCGCTGTCGGCTGGGTTCGCCCGGTCGCCCGACCGCTTAGAGGTGACGGTTACGTTGACGACGGCCGGAGTGACGCGTGCGGCCAAAGCCTCCATAGCACGATCGAGCGAAAGCAACGCGCTAACGCTGTTATCGTCGAGGGGCGCCGCGGCCGCAGTGGGCGCCGCTGCCGCTCTCACGGGGTTGTCAAACTCATAGGCCGCAAGCGACAAAACCATCGCAACTGCTGCCAAAGGGACAAGGAAGCGCCGGTTGAGCACTACCTGGCAATGTTTAATCCAGCTTTTCATGTTACTCATTCTCCTTTTGTTAACAACTAATTGTTTAGTTGATGAAAGCAAAAAAATTACCCTCAGATCGAACTCACGATGATGGCCGATTCCAACTGCCTCTCAGCCAAAACCCCTCCTCCTACTCTCCAAATGCAAAGTGTCCAAATCCCAGAACCGGAAACGTCGTACTTCGCAGTTTGCAGAATGACGAATGTCTCCTGACAGGGAAGCTCTTCCTGAGTTGCCTTTGCGCGCATTATCACAGGCTTGCGCGGCAACGTTGCTAGTAACTGCAGCGGGACCACGGCTGTACGCGGGTTGAACGCGGCCAGAATCGTTCTAGGCTGCGCCGCCAGACTTGACCGTCGCGCAACACGCGCTGCCACTGGGCGACTCCAGGCCGCGTCCGCGGGTACCGGCTGCGCTTCGGCGTTTGTCGCTTGCTGCGTCGCATGAATTTGCCGCGTTTGACTCTGGCTCGGTTGAGTCTGGAACGCCACAAACCGCGGTGCATAAGGAGCAGCACCAAAGACGAGCACAAGCATGCCCGCGCTCAGGCCCAGAATCGGCTTCCAAAGCGCGGTGTGGTTCGGGCGTTTTCTATCGAGAATTTGAGCTACGCGCAGTGGCATGTGGCACATCCGGCTCACCAGGGCTTGCGCCAGCGCCAGGCCTCGAGCGTTTTGCAACTTTTCGGCAAACGAAATCAGAGAAGATACGTAAGCTCTGGGACTCGCGGTCTGCGCCAAAACTACGTCGTCGCAGGCCATCTCCCGCTCGAGCGTCAGGCGGTTTTCAATCCACCAGACTGCGGGGTGAAAGAAGAACACAGCTTTCACGATCTTCTGGGCGAGGTTGGTCCAATCATCCCATCGGCGAAGATGCGCGAGCTCATGGAGCAGAATTACTTTGACCTCCTCGGGCGCGAGCTGCGGCAACAGCCATGCAGGGAAAACAATGCTGGGCTGAAAGAAACCGATTGCTGCCGGAACGGCTACCTCGCTGGAAACGTACAATTTCACTCGGCGACGGGACCCGAAGTCTCGAAAGGTCTCAGCAATGGCGGGACCGAGACTAGAGATGTCCGCCTCAGAACAATTCCTGCGGATTTGATGTACCCGCCAGAGTCCGACGCACAGCCTGAGAAGCAACAGACCGGCAACGACGCCCCAGGCGGCAAACAGATAAAAGGCCCAGGAACTTGAAAGGATGATTTCTCCGTGCAGGTTCGCGGCAGGAAGCGCGCGGGAAGGTGAGGCGACGAAGCCTGACCCGGCAAAAAATGGAAGCGCGACAATTGCGAGCAGCGCCGAAAACCAAATGGCAAAACGGGTTCCGGAGTTCCGTCGGCCGATGAGGCGAAGCAACACCCACACCAAGCCCGCGAGCACAACACCCTCGGCGGCGGTATTCAGCAGTCGTCCGGTGAAGACTTGTGCCAGAGTTTGCAGGTCCGGAACGGTCATTTCGCGTCGCTCCGTTCCAGCATCTCGCGCAAGCGTTTGAGCTTGCCGGCGTCGATCGCTTCGTCTTCCAGAATGTTTAGCACCAATGCTTCATGGGAGTTGCGGAAGAAGCGGCCGACCAGATGCTGAATCTCGGAGCGCGTAGCCTCCTGGCGTCCAATGATCGGTTCATAAACGTGCGCACGGCCATCTTTCACGTGCTTCACGTGGCCCTTTCGTTCCAGAATCCGCATCGTGGTTAGGACAGAGTTGTAGGCCAAGGCAGAGGGAAGCCAATCGAGCACCTGCTGGACAGTGCCGGTGCCCTTACGCCATAGCACATCCATGATGCGAAGCTCGGCTTCTGTCAGGGTTGCGGACTGCTTTGGCGGCACTCTTAGCTCTCCTTACTTAATGTTTAGACGCGCGAAGCGTAAGAAAGTAACTAATTATTTAGTTGCTGAATGAGGGCGACACACAATCCCACTCTCTCCGCCAACTTCCATAGAGTCAATCACTTAGAAGGATTTTAAACAGAGGCGCAACCCACTCTTCCTGGTTGTTTATTCTCTTTAGAATCAATGAGATCAGGTATCGCACGGAGCGACTGACGTCCATTAAGCCCGATTTAAGCGTGTGAAATCAAAGATTCTAGGAGCGTGCCCTGGCTCAAAAGCGGGGACACAGGATGTCGAATAATATAACAATGTGTGTTATATTATTCGTAACCCTTGGAGCGAAGTAAGGATCACTATGGACGGGAACTTGTTGAAAGAGGCGCGATTGGAGAAGAACTGGACTCAAGAGCAAGCTGCCCTGGCGCTTGATGTCACCCAAGCCTATTTGTCGATGATGGAGAAGGGGCATCGCCCTCTGTCGGAACGATTCGTGCGCAAGGCGCTCAAGGTGCTGAATCTACCGGCTACGGCGCTGCCGTTGCGATCCGAGGAAGTGGCGATGCCCGTGTCTTCGCACAAGCACGATTTCAGCGCGGAACTGGGGGCGCTCGGTTATCCGGGATTCTCCTATCTTCGAGGCAGGAGACGAAGGAACCCCGCGGAGGTCTTGCTGGAGGCGCTGAACGAACCAAACCTTGACGCCCGTGTTGCCGAGGGGTTGCCATGGTTAGCCATGACCTACGTTGACATGGACTGGGATTGGTTGGTTCGCAACGCCAAGGTGCATGATCGGCAAAACCGATTGGGATTTGCTGTCTCTCTGGCGAGCGAAGTGTCGGAGGGCAGGAAGGAGAGCGAACGGGCGGGAAAGCTTCGGTCGTGTTTGGAGGTTTTGGAGAGATCCCGGCTTGCGCGCGAAGACACCTTCTGTCACGACTCGATGACCCAAGCTGAGAGAGCTTGGCTGCGAGAGCATCGCTCGCCCGCTGCGGCCCACTGGAATCTCCTGACCGACATGAAGGGAGAACACGTTGCCTACGCATTCGAATGAAAGCATCCCGGAACCATGGCTCTCGTTCCTGCGCGAATTGGATGCGGCGGCGCGCGAGGACGTTCGGCTGGATTGTATGGGAGGGTTCGTCGTTACTACGGTGTACGGATTTTCACGGCCAACGGGAGACCTGGACGTTCTGGAAATCGCACCGAGGGATGCTGGCCGCGCCGTGCTAGAACTCGGTATGCAGGGCAGTGCGCTCCACAGGAAGTACAAGATCTATCTTGACCACGTTGGCGTGGCGCATGTTCCGGAAGACTACGAAGATCGGCTCACGGAGATATTTCCGGGAACCTTCAAACATCTTCGGCTCTTAGCTCTTGATCCCTACGACCTTGCGTTGTCGAAGCTCGAACGCAACATCCAACGTGACCGAGACGACGTGCTGCATCTTGCGCGAACCGTCCCGCTTGACCTGGAAGTTCTTAAAGATCGATATCAGAAGGAACTACGCTGGCAGCTGGGCAATCCGGAGCGCGAAGACCTTACTCTCCAACTGTGGATTGATGCCATCGAAGAGGAAAGGTCAAAGCAATAACTAGCCAGATACGAACCCCTGGGTTGTCCTAGCAATCAGCAAGGCTATCGGTTCGAGGAACTTACAACAAGAAGCTCGCAAAGGCGGAGATTGATCCGAGCAGCGTCAGTGAATCGCTCGACGGTCTGAGGGACGTAGCGAGTTGGAAGTATAGGCTTGAGGGCAAGAGCCACTGATTCAGAATCAGTTGTTTGATCAGAACGTAAGAGGGAATACGCAGATTATTCAACCGAAGGGAACAGTCCGGCACAAGCGCGTTAAACAAAGCACGTAATATAAAGGACCATGAAACCGGAGCCTCAAGACAGAAGCAAGTCTTCTGCTCCTCGTAACTGCTCCTTCTTCGGGATACGCACTAACCCACTCAGCGCTAGATCCAGCATAATCTCCATCCGATTCTCAATCGGGCGCCACTGTACCCACTCGTCGGCACCTTTCTTCGCAACCCCCAACGAAATTACTCCATGGGCCGCGGCCCACAGGGTTTCCGAGATCAGTTCCGCGTCGTGCAGTTCTTCGCGAAAGTACCCTTCATCAATAGCCTGCCGTACTGCCCATTTCAACAAAGCATAGATGCCGGCGATGGTCACCGGCCGCTTTCGCCGCAGGGCGCAAGTGGTCTGAGCAAAATACCGACGCACAGATCGGCACCCTGCCGCTCTCCTTTATCGACGGAAACACGAAGTCCGTGGGCTTGGCGTATGGCGTCTGCTTGTGCCCTTCGCGCAAGTAGTGGGTTAAGACTCTGCCCATCGGTACGTCCCGTTCCGAAGAGGGTGTCTTCGGGTAACCGTCCAGTCCCGACTTCTTCTCGGACCGGGTTTGCCCGCAGCCGTGTGGTTGTGAGTATAAGGGACTGATTTCGACAGTTGAGACCTACCCAGCGCCAAAATGGGAGGTGTCCAGGTCGCCAGCGGAGGCAACCCTGCTGCGAACCCTTGGTCAGCCAATTCTGAGTTTAAGTAAACGTGGTTACGACAACAGCGGATTACCAGCTAGAGGCCAAGACCGCAGTCTGTCCACGAATAATCCCAAGAACTGGTCAGTTTGGTACAGTCCCGGAACTGAAACCTAGCCATACTCTTCATAACCATCGCGGATGAAGGTGGATTCCTAGTTGTACTTGAATGTCGTGCGGATGCCTGCTAGTTACTCTGCCGCCATCAAGCGAGGCAAAGACAAATGAAGACGAAGACATGGAAGGTGATCACCAACACGGGCAAACAAGCAGACCTTGAGTCTGGCTTTGAGAAAAAGGAGGTTCAAAAGCCGACGCACATTAGCGCCAGAGATTTTATTCATTGGCTGGCGGCTGAGAGCCGTATTGATGACAATTCTTTGCGATCACTATTTAAGCTGTAACGCTCCTCCTGCTGGATCGCGAACTCCACCTTCTGCACTCGTAAATTTCCGGACGCCATAGTCACGCGGGGCGCTCAGTTGCTCCGGATGATCATAAATCGGCCTGTGCAATAGTAACCATTCTTGCTAGAGGCTCCGAGCTAGAGTGGGCTTTTGCCACAGATATCATTGAAACACCAAGCAGCAACAGGAGAAGCCAATGTCAAACCAACATTCTGTCACGAAACGCCACCGCCGCCCGAGGTCGGGGAAGCGTACAGACTACACCGCACGGACGATGGCGGCTGTGAAGCAACTCTCACGGGCGGCGAAGGTAAGTGAATCTGAGAGTCCGCTCCCCAAGAGCGTGTAATTATTCAGTGTTTGCATACGGACGCATCCAATACCAAGCGCGTAGAAGAGGAGGAGGATTTATGTCTCGTTTGCCGATATTACAAGTTTGGATGGCGACGGTGGTGCTGGGTACGGGATTGGCTGTCGTGCCGAGACTGGGTGCAAGGCAGCACCCAAACCTTTACCGGAAAGGTCAGTGATGCCATGTGCGGAGCCAAGCACTCGGAGGGGAATATCGCCCCAGCAGACTGCGTTCGTGTCTGCGTGCAAAAAGGCGCTAACTATGCGCTGGTGGTCGGCGACAAGGTATATACCCTGGACACGAAGGATCAAGCCTCGCTGGACGAACTCAACAAGCTAGCTTGGGAGCAAGCCAAAGTTACGGGCACAGCCAACAGAGATACCATTTCAGTGAAGTCGGTGGCTTCCGCCGCTAACTAGTATCCGGGGAACGGTGGCTCCAACGGCAGATGAAACAAGGTAGCGTCGAAGCAAACTTGCTGACAGCGCCCCCACCTTTCAAACATGACTGAAGGCGATGGAGATTCAGAGGATTCGGATTAACCGTGCGTGGTCATGCGTCATCTTGTCGGGACCTCTGCAGTGGGATAGCACTTGACGCAGATCGACAGGGGGATTTCCCAAGTCTGCCCTTCATAGGAAAACGTGCAATCTCGATATTCCAAGTCTGATCCACATTCAGAGCAATGATCGGTAGCCGAAGACCTGCTTGCGGAGCTAGGGATTCGATGATTGTTCCGGTGAGTGGATCGTCTATCCATCTGGGATCTTCTTCGCGAGTTTCGGGCAGCGGCCTTGTTGCCTCTCCCAGACTGATTTCCAGCGCGTAGCATTCTTCGTGGATGGGCTCGCCGATTTCATTGGACTTCGTGGTCTCAAGTTCCACAGGCTCATTGCAGATAGAGCAAGTAGGAAATTCAGATTTGAAAGCAAGATTTGAACGTAGTGGCATGTGATAGGCCTCTTGGAGCGAAATCAGATTGCACAAGAGACCGACGCCCAGAACGGGGTCCGGCGGAGGGATGTGTAAGAGACTCTTTGAGTCTAGCACTGATCTAGAGTTTTCGTTTTTTGAGAGAAACTGCTTCAGATCGATGCGGCTGAGCGTGTGGACGTCCCACCGTGAATCGGCCGACAGGCCTACGGGGACCGGTGCACATCTTTAATGCCCGGTCTCCGATGCCGCTGTCTCTTCCCAGTCATCGGGCGGCAACGGCACTCCCCAAATGTTGTGTGGCTCAGCAAGTTCGATCCCGCAGTGCAGCGGGTTCTTAGGATCGATATAGACAACCCGAGCTCCAGCACGCTTATCCGTCAAGTGGACGTGAATCGAGATTCCCATTCCGGTTGTTAACCCAATTTCTGTTACCATCAACGCTCCATGAAGGTTGACGACGATAGTCTCGCCGTCGCATGTCCGACCCTCAGCGCCATCCTCGATGGCGATTACTACCTTTAGAGGAACGCGGGTACTTCGTCGCGACTCGCGAAACGTCGTTGGGGAAGACATGAGCAGTAAGGATACACATGCCGGCAGCCGATGAACACCTAACCAAAGTGTGCCATCGCTTTCGTTTGTGTGTTCTTCCTAGTGCAGTCTACAATTCGCTGGGCGCAGGGGTGCCGCCCACGGTCCAAGCAGCAGGTCGGCTTCGGAAAGGAAGATCAGGATTCGGCTTCCGCGTCGGCAACCGCGAAGCATGCGCCTTGCTGTCGGTGTGCGAAGCGCAGACTCGGTATTCGTGACCGTGATCGTCCACTTCCAAGTAGTCGGCCACTTGCTCGCAACCTTTGCGGTCACACAACACGGTCGCGTTTAGCGGATGGTGAAGCTGGAAAAAGTCCATGCGTAGGATTTTACGGTGACCGAATATCCGGCACAAGCCGTTCAGATGAGGTTGTCATGGGGAACAGGATTGCTGCTCATCAAACAGCCAAGCATCGTCTAAAATAGGCATTCAAGCAGGAGCAGCACTGCCCTGACTGACGACACCATCTCAATCTCACCGGGTTGACACTTTCGAACCGCCATGATGCTAGCCATCATTGCGGAGAGCGCTGAAGAAAGCAGCGGTTCATTTCTCTACAATCGCGTCACCCTACCGCTCTGAAATGCTTGCCACGCCACATTCCAGGCAACGGGCTTTTAATCGAGATGTGATCAATCCGCAAGACGGGCACATCCTTTGTGATCGGAACTCGCCCGTTTGCGCTTTCTTGTGCATCGAGTGGAGCAGCAGCATCGCAAACACCAGAAGCAGCAGACCCAGAGAAATACTGATTGCGTTCATACGAGCGACCCTTCTTGGCGAGTCCCGCGTCTACGGAGGTGGAATGTTCCAATGTCCAACGGGCGGGCTCTTGGGCACATTGTCCGCTGTACTCAGATCGGTTTCGGGCCTTTAGCCGCAACCAGCACCGCCAATAAAGTGGCAGCAGTGCGAACGTTTCCCGCAATCGTCATGAGTGCTTCCGACATGGGAGCATGCTGTTCTGCCAGTGCCTCAAGCCGCGTGCTGACAGCGTGGAGTTGATCGACTTCGCACAGGATTGCTGCAAACGGCATCGGTAGACCGCTTTCTTGAAACGCCTAAGGTGGGAGAACTTCAGATGGACTGGCTTAGGTCAGAAGACCTGAAAGAGGAGAAGGTGGTAACCGCCTCATTGGCTATTCTAGCAGGTAGACAGAAGTGGTCCAAATTGACCTGCAGATGCTTCAGATTCCTGAAATCATGGCTATATGGGTAAGAGAAAAGCAAAGAAACAATCCGCAAAGGCTACACTTGCCGAAGTGATCAACGGTCCAGAGATTAAGCGCATAATTGCGCCGAAGGCTCTGGATCGGTTTAAGCAACGAATCCGGGAGATCACGCGAAAGGCAAAGGGCGTCAGCATCGAGAAGACGATAGCGGAGCTGACCTCGTAT
>Ga0208688_1000163_pt1 | contig 54680 bp, 57 predicted proteins | sample June2015DPH_6_15_FD_184696 | JGI IMG/M metagenome (GOLD analysis project Ga0208688, IMG submission 184696) | Peatland microbial communities from SPRUCE experiment site at the Marcell Experimental Forest, Minnesota, USA - June2015DPH_6_150... | ecosystem: Environmental > Terrestrial > Soil >... | reverse complement strand
CTTGAGGCGGAAGAAGAGCAGGAGGAAGTGCTGAGTACCGCGGGGAATTAACGAGAATAACGCGGCGCGGACCTGATGGCCGCGCCTGCATTCTAGACGACTAGTTCTGCTTCATCTGGTCGTTCTTCATGGTGTCGTCTTTCTTCATGCTGTCGTCTTTCTTCATGCTGTCGTCCTTCTTCATGCTGTCGTCCTTCTTCATCGTGTCTTTCTTCGCGGTCTTAGCCTTCTTGATCTTCTTGGTGTCGTCCTTCTTCATCGAATCGTTTTTCATCGAGTCGTCTTTTTTCATCGTGTCTTGCGTGGTGCTGTCCTGCTTCATCGAATCCTGGCTGCCGGACTGGGCGAAGGCTGACATGGACGCCATCAAAATACACGCCAGCGCGAAACTGCCAAAAAGCTTCTTCATAGTTTTCTCCTTGAGGTGAGTATCGAGTTCGGTCATCCGGCAGGTCTGCACCTGCAGGCTGAGATGGGATGAGCCGGAGGTCAGGAAGTTACACGGGGAGATCAAAGACTTCACCACAGGTAGACACGGGGAAAACACAGGGTAATGCGAACTGTGCTTGATTTCGAGATTTTCTCAGCACGCGAGCTGATCGCGGGAGAGCTTCAGTCCGTTCAAGTTCCCGAGCGCGGTCACAGCGATCGATTCCGTCTTGAAGAACTCCTGAGCCAGGCTCTGGAGATCTTCGGCGGTAACGGCTTCGATCTTCTCGATGAGTTCGTCGAGATCCTGGAATCGATCGAAATACATTTCCTGGCGGGCCAGATTTGACATGCGGGCGGTGCTCGATTCAAGCGAAAGCATCAGGCTGCCTTTCAGTTGGTCTTTCGAGCGGCGCAGTTCTTCTTCTGGTACTGGCTCGTTCTTTAAATTACGGAATTCGCTCACAACCGATTGCACAACCTTCGCAGCCGAGGCCAGCGAAGTTCCAGCATAGACCGCCAAGCATCCGGTATCGCGGTAGGGATTAAGGTCGCTGTAAATAGAATAGGCCAGGCCTTGGCGCTCGCGGATATTCTGGAACAGGCGAGAGCTCATGCCTCCGCCGAGCAGCGTGTTGAGAATGTAACCCGCATGCCGTTTTTCGTGGGCAATGGGATGGGACGGAACGCCTATGCAGAGTTGCACTTGCTCGAGCGCTTTCTTGTTGCGCAGCACGATGCGGGGAACAATCTTGGGCGTCGCTGAGTGGAATCCGTTCTGCGCGGGCTTCAGGTGCTCGAAGTGCTTGACCACCAGATCGACAAAGCGCTCGTGGTCGAGATGTCCGGCGGCGGCCACGACGATGTTTCCCGGAGCGAACCGGTGCTTATAAGTTTCGAGCACGGCCTCGCGTTCAAAGCGTTTCACGGTTTCTTTGGTTCCGAGGATGGGCTTGCCGAGGGGATGATCTTTCCAGAAATTCTGGGTGAAGATTTCGTGGACGAGGTAGTCCGGATTGTCCTCATCCATCTTGATCTCTTCGAGGATCACGCCGCGTTCGCGGGCGATGTCCTGGGCATCAAATACGGGATATAGCACCAAGTCGCAGAGAATTTCGAGCGCTACCGGAACGTTTTCGTCGAGCACCTTGACGTTGAAGCAGATGCATTCCTTGGAGGTAAAAGCGTCCATGTTGCCACCGATGGAGTCGACTTGGCGGGCGATCTCCTCGGCGGTGCGGTGCTTGGTGCCTTTGAATACCATGTGCTCGATGAAGTGGGAGATACCGTTTGCCTGTGGCGTCTCGTCGCGGGAGCCGGTTTCGAGCCAAATGCCGATGGAGGCCGAGCGGATGTGCTCCATCTGCTCGGTAATAACGGTGAGGCCGTGAGGCAATACTTGGCGACGAATATTGCGAACTTCTTTTACCATGTCAATATCTGATTCGAAGATGTCTGATGCAAAATGGTCTGAGACCGAAACACACTTGCTTTAGATTTTGGAAACTTCCCCAGAGGTACCCTACTATTGTTACACATCTCGTAGGGCAGGTATGGGGCGCGCGCGCTAATAGAATTAGTGTTTTAGAATCATAAAGTTGCAACAAAACGTCAGCGTTTTTCAGTAAGCCCTTGGGGGCCAATCGGTGCCGAATGGACGAACCGAAGACATCGTCGCTGCTTGGGCTGAACCGTGAGGAGCTCACCGCCTTGGTGAGCGAAGCCGGTGAGCCCGGCTATCGCGCCAGGCAGGTCATGGATGCGGTGTACCGGCAACGTGTGGAATCTCTGGAGGAGATTTCCACACTGCCGTTACAGTTCCGCGATTGGCTGGAGCAAAACGGGATCACAGTCGGTGCGGCTCGGACCGAGAATAAGTTTGTATCCAACGACGGCACCGTGCGGTATCTGATCGCGTTTGCCGACGGCCAAAGCGTGGAAACGGTATGGATGCCGGAAGGTGATGGCGGAGAAGCCGGGGATGGGAGCGAAGCTGGAGAGTTGGCGGAAGCAGAAACGACTCGAAAGTGGGGGCGATCCACGATTTGCGTCTCGAGCCAGGTGGGCTGCGCGGTCGATTGCAAGTTCTGCCTGACGGCACTGCTGGGGGTGAAGCGGAACCTGACCGCAGGCGAGATTGTGGGACAGGTTTGCGCGGTGCTGAAAGACCAGAAGGTTTCGCCGCCGGAGGATCGCATCAACCTGGTTTTTATGGGCATGGGTGAGCCTTTTCTGAACTACGAGAATTTCGTGAAGGCGGCGCGGTTATTGGTGGAGTGCGTGGGCATTGCGGAGCGGCGGATGACGGTTTCGACAGCGGGAATTGTGCCGCGCATCCATGACTTTGGCGGGGAGCAGATTCGTCCGAAGCTGGCGATTTCCTTGAATGCATCGAATGATGCGCTGCGCACGCGGCTGATGCCGCTGAACAAGAAGTGGAATCTGGAAATGCTGATCGCAGCGGCGAGAGATTTTCCGCTGCGCACGCGGGAGTGGATCACGTTCGAGTACGTGCTCCTCGAGGGCGTAAACGATTGTCCCGAGAATGCGAAAGAAGTCGCCGAACTGCTGCGCGGGCTGCGCTGCAAGGTGAATCTGATCGCGCTGAACCCGGGGCCAGGAATTGACTTCACGACTCCCAGCGAAGAGCGGGTGGTGGCGTTTCAAAAGATTCTGCGGGAAACAGGAATTCCGGCGTTTGTGCGGCGTCCGCGGGGGCGAGATATTTACGCGGCTTGCGGCCAGCTTAAGCGGACGGTTGAGGATGCCACATTACCCCTACCCCAGCTGCAGGTGGTTTCTCCGACGCCGAAAGGATGACCGGGAGTTCGACGCGGATTGTGATGCCTGCTTCGGGGTTGTTCTGCCAGGAAATCTTTCCACGATGCTGCCGCAGGATGCCCTGACATGCGCTTAGGCCCATGTCCGATAGAGGCTGGAGCGAACCGAAATCAGAAGTGTCGCTTTCGGCGGCCTGGTCCAAGCTGGTGTCCAGATCGGCGGTCAGGCTGGTGTCGAAGATGTTGACGATGACGAGGCCTTCACTATGTTTCGCGGCAACGGTTAGCGTGCGACGGCCACACTGATTCGCGGCATGCAGCGCATTATTGAGGATTTGCACGCAAATCTGTAGCAACTGGTTGGAATCTGCCATGACGGCCGGCAATTTAGCCGGCATTTCTGTGAGCACTTCGATTTTGAGAGTTTGCCACACGGGTTCCGTGACTTTGACGGCGGTCCGCAGCACCGTCCTGAGGTCCACGGGCGCCATCGAGGCAGGGCCTTGTTTGGCAAAACTTAGCAAGCTGGCCACAAGCGATTTGGTACGGCGAATATGCTGTCCGATTTTTGCGGCCATTTCCTGCTGCTCCGGGTTGAGAGAAGTGTTCACGAGCAAATCGGAATAACCCAGCATGGCGGCGATGGGGTTGTTCAGTTCGTGGGCCGCACCGCCCACCAGTTGGCCGATCGAGGCCAGTTTTTCGGACTCCATGATCTGCGCTTGCAGACGCTTCAGGTTGGCTAGGGACTCTCGCGACTGCGTGAGAAGTCGGAGCAGTTCGCGATCCAGCAAACGCTGGCGCACAAAAACCATGATGCCCATGAAAAGTGCGGCGCCAAGAGTGAGGACAAGCCGGAACGAACGGATGCGGGGAGGGACGGCTGGTTCCAATAAGACCCAGGCAGCAAACAGCGGAAGAGAAAAGACCGCGATCATGCACACCCTGGCTAGCCAGATGCCATGAGAGGTAGAACTGGATTGGGAATTGGGTTGAGGCTCGTCTTCCCGCGACCATAGGGCAATGACGGTGATCCAAGTCATGGAGGCCGCCAGGGGAATATCGTAGAGGCTCCCGCTGTAATAGGCGTGCTTGCTGATGGCCCAGTTGGCGATGTAGGAGCCTGTGGAATAGGTTAAACTTGCACCAAACAGATTGGCATACAGAATTTTCCAGTTGCCCTTGCTGTTCAGCCAGGCCACAAACAACGCACTGAGGAATGCAAGTTTCTCGATCAGATACAACAGATTAAGATTGCTATCGTAAGCGGTAACATCGGCGGCGACGTACTGCCAGGCCATGACAGCGAAGACGTAAAGATACATCCACCAAAACATCATCAAAGCAAAATCGAGGCGCCGCAGACTTGCCGAATACTCGTCCTGCGGGGCATGCGGGCGCAGCGCCAGAGCGGCCATCAACGGGACAATGTGAAGAAAAAGGATGATGTCAGCGGCGCACAGGTCTGGTACATCCCGACGAAGCCAAACTTCGTAGTAGGTCCAGATCAACTGGTAGGAAAACCAGAAAGCAATGCCGGTGGCCAACAGCGCCCAGAACACGCGCAATCGCCCTCGCGACCGCACCGCGTTCGGGATCAGAGACAGAGTCCCGGAAAGCAGCAGGAGGCACTGAATCCAATCGCTGAAGGCAGTGAGACGAAACGACCGAGGCAGGATAAGCGCAGCTAGAACCAGACTCGCCATGCAGGCGGCAACTAAGATGGTCCAAAGCTTGGAATATGCGCGCAGGACGAATATCCTCGCTGTCATTTTAGACTGGGGTTCGAGGAAGCTTTGGTTACTGAAGTAATCCATCGGGTCGTTACGACGGGAGGTCGCGGAACGGGTGTTGAGGGTGCTTGAGCAATGACCCGCATAAAGTTTTGCTTGCTCCCGATCTTTCTTATCCATAATATGCGAGACAATTCCAATAGACTGACAGGTCTGCCTCTAGCGGAAAGTGAACCGATTGCGTACTGACGCGAACCACCGTTTTATCGGTCGACCACAGGCTGCGGCTGACCCCAGCGAGGTTCGCCGGACGGAGCGCTGGCTGGCGACGGCACGGGTATTTCTGGCTGTTTCGGCTCTAGTGGCGATCCGCATGGATCCGACGCAGTTGGGTAATTCTCCCGCGGCCTACGGTCTGCTGGGGTTCTACATGGGGAACAGCATCCTGGTACTGATGCTGCTGCGGAGACGAAAAGCATCGACGGCATCTTTTCGTATTCTGGTGCATGCGGCCGACATTGTGTGGCCAGCCTTCATTTCGGTATTCGGGGACGGTCCGAGAAGCCCGTTCATCCTGTTTTTTGTTTTCGTGCTGACCGCAGCGGCTTACCGGTGGGGCCTGTGGGAGACGCTGAGCACGGCTGCGGCGGAAGTAGCATTGCTGTGGGCAGAGAGCCTCGTGGTGTTTCACGTGTGGTCAACGCACGAGGGAAGGTTACCCTGGCATATTTTTTCAGGCCTCAGGCTGAATACGACAGAGTTCGAGCCGAAGCGCCTGTTCATGCTTTCGGTTTACTTGCTGGTGATGGGATTATTGCTGGGTTACCTGACGGAGCAGCAAAAGCACCTGCGAGCGGAAAAAGCCTGGGTAACCCGCATGCTGGCGAAGGTGCGGGTGGACGCAGGGCTGACGGGGACCCTGCAGCAGATCAGCCGTGAAATCGTCAGCATGTACGGCGCGGCGCAGCTGGTGATTGCCGCGCAGGAGATCCACAGCCAGAGAAGATTTCTGGCCGAGTTGCGCAATGTCAACGGGGAGCTCTCCGAATTCAAGTGGTTGGACTCGCGTCCGCGAGACGCGAAAATTTACTTGGAAGATTTCCCCGGTGAGGTTTGTTATGCGACCAACGAAGGCCAACGCTGGTCTGTGGTTGCCCTGGATGGCGAGGGTAACCAAGTGCCGGCGCCGCAAACAGAGGCTCTGGTCGAACTGAAGGAGCGGCAGCCCTTTCGGTCTCTGATTGCAATTTCTTTCGTCTTCGGAGGCGAATGGCGGGGACGAGTCTTCGTGTTTGAACCTTCATGGAAGGGGGACACGCAAGAAGAGCTGCGCTTCCTGCTAGATGTGCTCCGCCAGGTGGGGCCGGCTGTTTATAACGTTTATCTGCTGCACCGGCTGCGGCGAAGGGCAGGGGCGGCGGAGCGCGCGCGCTTCGCCAGAGAATTACATGATGGAGCAGTGCAGTCGCTGATCGCCGTGGAGATGCAGGTGGATGTTCTTAAGCGTCAGGCTGAGACTACTCCGGAAGTGGTGAGCGGCGAGTTGGGCCGCATTCAAGGCTTGCTGCGCGAGGAGGTTCTAAAGCTGCGCGAGCTGATGCAGCAGATGAAGTCCATCGATGTGGATTCGCGAAGGTTTTTGAGCGTGGTGACCGACTCAGTAGAGCGGTTTGAAAGGGAGACAGGAATTTCCGCCCGTTTTGTGACTGACATTGAGAAGCTGGAGATGCCGGACAAGATTTGCCGGGAACTCTTACGGATCGTTCAGGAGGGCCTGGTCAATGTGCGCAAGCACAGCGGGGCCCGTCATGCTCTGGTGCGGCTGGGTTCCAGTCCCACCCAGTGGAGCCTAACGATGGAGGATGACGGTAAAGGCTTTAGCTTTTCTGGGCGGTTCTCACAAGAGGAGTTGGAGCAGATGGGCAAGGGGCCGATGATTATTAAAGAACGGGTGCGTTTAATTGCGAGCTCACTCACTGTAGAATCAAATCCCGGTACAGGAACACGCCTGGAAATTAAAGTTCCGAGGAGTGGAGAAGTTTCTGATGAATTTTAAAAAGCCACAGCAGGTTCGCATTGTGATTGCCGACGACCATCCGATATTCCGCGATGGTCTGCGCCGGCTGCTAGAAGCGGAACCGAACTTGAAAGTATTGGGGGAGGCCTCGGACGGCGCCGAAGCGGTGAAACTGGCGCGGCAGTTGAAGCCTGACATCCTATTATTGGATCTCGCTATGCCGAAGCACCCGGGACTCGAAGCCTTGCGAGACTTGGGGTTGGGAGTGAACTCGACGCCCGTGCGTGTGATTCTGCTGACGGCCGCGGCGGAAAAGAGTCAGATCGTGGAGGCTTTGCAGTTGGGCGCGCGGGGAGTGGTGCTGAAAGACTCCGCGACGCAACTGCTGCTGAAGGCGATCCAGACCGTCATGTCAGGCGAGTACTGGGTGGGGCGGGAGAGCGTCTCAAACCTGGTGCAATACTTGCGGACGCTGGTTCAGTCGTCCAGTGACGAAGCGCGGCAGAAGAAATTTGGGCTTACCCCTCGCGAGTTGGAAATCGTGGCTGCGGTTGTGGCTGGATATTCGAACAAGGAGATCGCAGAATACTTCAAGATCAGCGAAGACACGGTCAAACACCATCTGAGCAACATTTTCGACAAATTGGGCGTATCCACCCGGTTGGAGTTAGCGCTGTTTGCCGTCAATCAGTCGCTCCCCTTGAAAAGCATTGCGTGAGAAGGATTTAGGAGATTCTAATGGGCCTGTAGCGCATGGCACTTACGGGCCATTGGCGCGCTGCGTCTCGGAACCTATCATTTGAGTTAAGACCAGCCTCCGGACAGGAACTGACCCGGTCGAAAAGCTTTCAATGTTATGTGATTCCCCCCCCGGTTGAGGAAGAGGGATGGATACGCAAGACTTTAAGGAGACGGAGCCCGTGGCTATCCTACAAAACGTTTGGCAAAATCTTTATAAAGATGAGAGTGGTCAGGATATCGCGGAATACGCAGTGATGCTGGCTGTAATTCTGGTGATCGTGGTCGGCACGATCCGGCTCATCGGCTCGAACGCTAACAATGTATTCTCGCAGGTTGGCAGCTCCATCCAATAGTCGCAAATTGGACTGATATGTGTCCTCGAGCGCGCCGCCCGGCGCGTTACTCGATCTTCGCCACAAGTTCAAAGCAACAATGTCATTGGGCGCGCCCTTCACTTCTGGGCTGGCGCGGTCAGCGCAACCTTCTCGCTGCCGGGAGTTGGGTATCGGGTGAGGTAGGGGAAGAATGGCGTGATTTCGAAAGGCATCTTCTCCCGAGCCGAGGCCAGGGCGACCGGTTTTGCTTTCGCCAGCTCCACTTGATCTGTCCAGGGATCAAGCTTGATGCGCCCGCCGAGAGGAAGCGCCGCGATCTGATCGGTGCGTTGCGGTTCCAGCTCCGGGGCGGAAGCCAATAGGACCGACATCCGAATGCTCTTGTTGCTCGCCATGCTGTTGCCCAAGTGCGGGCGAATCAGGTTGGGCAATTCCGGCGCGCTTTGTTGCAACGCCTTCAAGAACAACCCCGCACTCCCCAGTTTGTCTTTGTAGGGAGAATTCTTCAGCAATTCCAAAGCCTTGGCATCCGCGGCGTCTTCGTCGCTGGACCGGCGTTTGAAATCGAGGCGCTGAAACGAATCTTCATCAGGAAAAAACAAGCGGTCGTTGAAGGCCAGCTTGGTATCGAACTGATGTCCCAGAACAATGTGGCTGAGTTCATGGGCCAAGACCATAGCCAGCGAGGCCTCGTCCGGGAGTACATCCAGCAGGCCACGGCTAACGACGATCGTGTGCCCAATAGTGAACGACTCCAGAGGAGAAGTGAGCAGGACGCGGCAGCGGACGTCCGACTGCAGATCGATGTTATTGGTCACTAACAGATTGTTGACCACGGTCATCAGGATTTTATCCACTTCGCCAGAAGGGGCGAGCAAGCCGATTTTCTGAAGACGCTCCACAGCATTGTCTTCAGCCTGCCGTTCCCACATCCGCTGGGCGACTACGGGAGTCGCATCTGCGGCGGCGTCGCTCTGATCTTTTACCGACTGTGGAGAGTCCACCAAAATTTGGGTAAACTCCGCATTCTTGTTTAAGCCTTTTAAGTCATATCCCCAAAGACGGGTTTGCGCCCGGAAGCGCAAAGGCCGGCCGATAGACGTCTTCATGTCCGACTCTTCGCTGTAAATGTAAGCGGGCAACCACGCCCCGGAGCGCATGTTCAGGCGCCAACTGTCGAAGTGCAGGTAGTAGCCGTTCTTCGGGTGAGGGAAGTAAGTTCCATTGAAACGGACGACATTGTAATCCTGGTCCTCAACCCAGATGCGTCCCAGGAATCGTCCCGGTGGCGCATTTTCCCTGGGTTGAACATCGATCACGAGGCAGCGTACCTCTCCAAGAAACTCGCGGCGGACAAAGGTGAAATCGTAATACTTCTTTTGGAAATCGGTATCGAGGACGACCATCTGCGCGAAACCGAGAGGGAGGAATTGCATCGCGTAGAGACCCGTGAGCCGGTTGAGCATGCGGCGGCCGAAGCCAGCCTGTCCCACGAATGAGGTGTCTTCGGGACCGTCGCTCATGTCGAGACGGCCGAGAAAATACTGGTCTTTGACGGGTATGGCATTTCCGTTGCTGTCGGTCTTGAGATCCTGAAGATAGGTCTCGACCATGGGACGCATGTGGCGCATTTGTGCCAGGAAGAAATGCTCTTTCTGGATCACGCGGTCCATCACTTCATTGAAAGACGCGGGAGCCGGTGCGGAAAGTGTTCCCCCGCTTTGTCCGGTTGTGTCATTAGCGGCGCCTTGAGACGAGGAGGACGAGGAGTCCTGAGAAAGTGCCGGGAGACAAGACACCAACATCAACCACAACGAAAGAAGACCTACCTGCAAAATACGCATAAAAACCTTCTGGGGGAGCAAGTTATGCCAACTGAAAAATAATGTGCAAGACGACGGTGGAATCGGATGGTTGGCCATCCCTCGTCGCCGGCTTAAAGCGAATCTGTTCGGCTGCCTTGACGGCGTTGTCGTCCAGGCCGTGGCCCAGTCCGCGCACAACGCGCACTACCCGCATACTACCCGACGCCTCCAGAACTACCTCCAGGAGAACCTCGCCTTCAATCCGCAGACTGCGAGCTTCCTGAGTATAGACCGGTGTTGGCTTGAAAATGATTTCCGCAGGCACTGCGGGACCAGCCGCAGCCTCTGCCGAGTGAGAGTGCGCGGTGGGGGGAGCGGGAACATCGGCGTCGCCGAAGCCACCTTGTTGGACCGTACTCTGCGATACCGAATTGTGCCGCCGACTATCGCCAATGGCCGTGCCACCGCCAAAGCCGGCACTAGCGACCACGCCGGGCACCCCTTTGGTTCCTCCGCTACCGTTGCCATAGCCTCCACCGGATGGTAGGTCAAAGGATCCCATCGCTGCGATGTTGACGGCCTTTCCTTGATTGGCCTTGGCGGGAATTCCATTCGGATCGCCGAAGCCTCCAGTCTGCACTCGTGATGGTGCGCGCGCGAGGGTGGGCGCAGCGGAGCTGCCGGTGGAAAATGTATTCGTCCTCACAACTTTAGGAATCACCGGCGCTGAGTTCAGAGGGAGCGGATCTAATTTCTTCGGCGCGACGCTGACCGTGGGAGCGGTAGCGTCTTCCACTTTCGCTGCTTTCGGCTGTGGCGCGGGAAGACGCAGGGCATTGGCCGGTGGATCAAGATTCGCGACGAAGACGGGCTTTGGCAGCTGCCGTAACGGCTGTGGCTGATGATTGACCGGCACTGGCGTGCTCACCAGCTGAATCGAACGGAAAGTGTGCTCGGGAGCGGCGAGAATTGCGGGATGCAGCAGGCGCAACCACAACAGAAACGCAATTAGGCAGGCCTGTGTTCCAGTGCTGAAAACGAACTCCGTCCAAGGAGTTCTCGTCTTCGGGAGCAAAGAGAAGAGAGTCTGTTGAGATGCAGAATATCCCATGACCGCGTCTACTCGACCAATGTTGGAACACCCCTTCGGGCTTGAAAGTTTCCGTCTTGCGAAAAATGGATACCTCTGGAGAGCCAGAGGCCACACGCCTAAGTCTACTACCCCACAGCAAAAATGTGCACGGCAAAGGCCGTTTTTTGCCCGGAAATTGTAAGTGTAACTAGTTCAAGGTCAATCATTTGCGCGCGAGCCGCCGAGAGTTTACCCCGAGCCAGTAGGGATAGAGAAAAGATTTTACATTCTAAGATGAGGGTTTTACTCACTCCATTCGGGCAGGGAGCAGTTGGACTCTGGAACCATTTAGCAGCGCACGACCTTAGGGCTAACAATGCCCTTGGTCGCGTTGCGGGTATCGACCACCAACTGGGCTTCGCCGACGATACGGCGGTAATCGTAGTCGGAGTGATCGGTGACAATCACGATGCAATCGTATTCCCCAAGTTTCTCCAGTTCCGAACGCTTCATCTGCAAATCGTATTTGCGACCTTTTCCGATGAAAGGGAAGTAAGGATCGTGATAGCTGACCTGGGCCCCTTCTTTTTGCAAAAGTTCGATGATGGTAAGAGCCGGAGATTCGCGCAGATCATCGATATCTTTCTTGTAGGCTACGCCCAGGATGAGGACGCGAGCTCCGTTCACCGATTTCTTATGCTGGTTCAGCGCTCCGCCGATGGAGGCGAGCACGTGATACGGCATGTTGGTGTTGATCTCTCCCGCCAGTTCAATGAAGCGGGTGCGGAAGTCCCATTCCTTGGCCTTCCAGGATAAATAGAACGGATCGACCGGGATGCAGTGTCCGCCCAAGCCGGGACCGGGATAGAACGGATGAAAACCAAAAGGCTTGGTGGAAGCGGCTTCAATGACTTCCCAGATGTCCAGCCCCATGCGCAGACAAAGCATCTTCAGTTCGTTGACCAGTGCGATGTTCACGCAGCGATAGATATTCTCCAGCAGCTTCGTCATCTCGGCCGCAGCCGGCGAGGAGACCGGAACGGTGCGGTGGAAGATCGATCCGTACAGGGCTCCAGCCAACTCCGAGGCCTGTGGATTTACTCCTCCCACCACTTTGGGGATATCGCGGCGGGCCACCGTCGTGTTGCCCGGATCTTCACGCTCGGGAGAAAAGGCCACAAAGAATTCCTTCTCCGCCGTGGAAACGCCGCGGGCCGCCTTCAACCCCAGCTTGTTCTCTTTTTCGAGAATCGGCACCATCACCTCTTCTGTGGTGCCAGGGTACGTTGTACTCTCGAGAACGACCAACTGCCCGGCCTGCAGATGAGGGGCGATGGCATGCGTGGTATCGGTGATGAAGCTGAGGTCGGGTTCATGGTATGGATTGAGCGGGGTGGGAACGCAAATGATGATGGCGTCCATCTGCTCGATCTGCGCGTAGTCGGAGGTGGCGGAAAAGCCCTGCGCTTGGGCCGCCTGAATTTCTTCCGCGCTGATGCGGTAGATGTAGGATTTGCCCTGCGCCAGAGTATCGACCTTGCGCTGGTCGATATCGAAGCCGGTGACGGCAAATTTCTGTTCGGTAAACAGCAGAGCCAACGGCAGTCCCACATAACCCAAGCCGATGATTCCGACGCGCGCCTGGCGCTGCTTGATTTTATTCTTCGTGGAATCGATGGTGCGATTTGCAGCAGAGTGATTGGTCATCGTTATGGCAGGGATCTCTGATTTCTTTGGATGGCAAATTTCGTATCGATTCTAGCATGCAGCAGCAGCGAGACCTGGTGATCGCGCACGCCGAATGGCTGCTGATTTTGATTCCGTGGTTCAGAGTCGGGAATTCATGAAAAGACCGGGCGCACGCAAATACTTCTGGTTCGTGGCTTTCGCATTGCTCGCAACATTGGCGGTAGGACTGGCGGTGAAAGTCGGCAACTTCTTAATTGTGGATGCCCCGCGCCCGTCCGATGTGATCCTGGTGCTGGCTGGGGAAACAGATCGTCGTCCGCAACGCGCTCTCGATCTTCTTGCCCAGGGATACGGACCGCGGATCGTACTGGATGTCCCAACCAACGCGAAGCTCTACGAATTCACCCAGATTCAGTTGGCGCAGAAGTACATCCAGGATCTGCCGCAGGCGGCGTCGATTAGCATCTGCCCGATCGACGGACTGTCGACCAAAGATGAATCCAAAGACGCCGAGAAATGTTTGCACCGCGAAGGCGCCAAAAGCGTGCTGATTGTGACGTCGGATTTTCATACTCGCCGAGCCTTGGAGGTTTTTCGACGGGAAATCCCCGGACATGAGTATTCGGTAGCGGCTGCGCGGAGCGAAGAGCAATTTGGCGTCAGATGGTGGACTCACCGGCAATGGGCGAAGACCTTGGTGGATGAATGGCTGCGGTTGATCTGGTGGAAGATTGTCGATCAGTGGTTCTGAGACATGGCGCTGAGAGTCCCACCGCGGGAGGAGCGCCGGAAAAGTTTTCCACCGCTGGGGCACATTTTGAGGCACAAAAAGCATTGACTGTCCAGAACGTTGGAGGGTACGATGCGTTGACGGCACCAAATTAGTTATTAACGGAGCTTGGGATGGGCGTGTCTGCTTTCCGCAGGATGGTAAGTTGCGTGCCGCTGCTGATTGTGCCTGCTTCCCTCAAGGTCATCTCCGAAAGGCGGAGGTGCTTGCAATGAAGAGGGCTCTATACTTGAAGTTCTTGAGCTGCATGATGGCCGTGATTTTTCCGGCTGCCCTGTTTGCAGCGGACCAACCTGCTGCCATGGTCTACACCCATGGAACTGCATTGCTCAATGGCAACAGCGTCGCAAGGTCGTCGGCTATTTTTTCCGGCGACTTGGTACAGACTAATGCGGACTCTGCTGCCAACATAAACGCTTCAGGCTCCATTGTCTTGATTCTGAATGACTCGCTGGTTCAGTACGAAGGCAGCACTGTCAAGTTGGAGCACGGAGGCGTCACCATATCGACCTCGAAATCGCTGGCGACTCGAGCTGGCGACGTCACCGTGTCACCGGCCGCTAGTGTTTGGACCGAATTTGAAGTCAGAGACGTGGATGGTAAGGTCCAGATCGCGGCGCGAAAGGGTGACCTGACCATCGGCGATGACACCGGTACCACCACACTGCCACAAGGTCAGCAAACCACTCGAGAGGAATCACAGTCGCAGGACGATTCACAGTCGCAGAACGACAATAAGAAAAAGAAGAAGAGAGTGGCAGAGGGACCCGCTCCTGCCGCAGAGGGGGGGATCCTCAACTCTCCTGTGGCAATCGGAATTGGCGGGGGTGCCATTCTCGGTGCGACAGCCTGGGTGTTGCTCCAGAGCGAGCAACCGGCGAGTCCATCGAAGTAGCTCGATAAACTGTGGCTGAGGAAAACACAGGAGGGTTCTGAACCGTTTGGAAAATTTTCTACTCTACTCCTCTTTTCAACGGGTTACAAGTCGGTCGATGTGATCCGTTCTGCTTGGAAATGATTCGTTTTGATCGCGCGACCATTACAATCTCATTACAGTCCGAGCAAACGCCGCCATTACCGCCATTATTGTCACCAGCACGGCCATCGTCCCTGCCGACAAGCTTTCGAACACCAGGTCGGAGTAATAAGTACCGGCGGATTTTGAGTTCCACCTTGGGTTCTGAACCGTTAGGAAAATTCTCGACTCTACTTGATTCTTCAACCGCTTACAAGGACTCCGATTCGCACCGTCATGATCCGTTCTGCCGCGTTTTGAACATGGAACTACTACAGTTTTACTACAGTGGCTGGACACTCGCTGACCTCAACCTTGAGTAGGTAGCAGTCCTCGGTAGTGGGTCAGTTTGAATATCCACGGGGTAGCCAAACCGTCTGGCGTGTGGGAAACTGGGGGCATGAAAAAGCCAGAATTGACCGACGTTGGTTGGCTTGGTCCAAGGGACGAAATGGATCGCGCCAGTCATCGCTTCGGCAAGTGCTCTGAGTGCCATGAGATCATCTGCGTCGAAAAGGTCGTGACCGAAGGACCGAGTACTCAGCAACAAACCAGCGAAATGCTCTATGAAGCGTTTCGCACACACGTTAAGCTGAAGCACTCCGAGGCTTCTCCGCTTGAGTTCACGGCTGTAGTTGCGTAGTAGTAGGTATCGCGGCTTATTACGGTTGCATCAGCAAAGGTGGTCTCTAGATCAAGGCTCGAATTGATCCTTGTGTAAGAACCAGTCGCAGACTTGCTCCGGTAGACGTTGTACCCCTTTACCTGCGAAGTGCTCGGACTCCAGGAGAGACTCACGTAGGGCGCAGTACCCGTACCAGCCAAAGGCTCGGATTCGATGGATTTCGCGGCATCGCTGGCAAACGATAGCGTAGCGGATTTCTTCCCGGAGTCCTGCGGCTTGAACGTGACGTTAAGTAGCAATTCATGTCCCTTAGGGATCGTCAACGGTAACGATTTTCCGCGTTTCTGCTTGCGTCTCGTTAATGAGCTGTTCATTTTTGACCAGACTTGGACGCATCCGAAATGAGAAGGTTCCTGGCAGAACCATTTTGAGATCGCGACGAAGTTGTCAGCTAAGGAGTTAAGGTTCGTCCGAAAATCGTGCCTTTCGAGCCACGCAGCTCGCGGCCGCAGAGCATCACTGGGCAAGCGAAGGATGATCGGGCAACATGAGCCAGGCAAAGCAGCAAGCGCAGGGCGCGCTCGTGTTTTCGACCGGCAGAGACCTTGAAGCTGTATCGGCCATTTAGCAAGAGCTCCAAAATCAAAGGGGCTCCGATCAATGAGAATCGCACAGGTTGCGCCACTTTACGAAAGCGTTCCCCCCAAACTATATGGGGGTACGGAGCGTGTTGTATCGTGGCTTACGGAGGAATTGGTCCGTCTTGGCCACGATGTCACTCTGTTTGCGAGCGGCGACTCCCTGACCAGTGCCCGTCTGATCCCAGCCTGCAAGAAAGCTTTGCGCCTGGATTCGAGCTGCGTGGACCAGTTGGCGCATCATGTCGTAATGCTGGACCAGGTCTTCAGCGAAAAAGAGAATTTCGACTTAATACATTTCCACGTTGATTACTTGCACTTCCCGCTCAGTCGCCGCCAGCAGATCGCGCATGTCACAACTCTTCATGGCAGACTCGACCTTCCCGATTTGGTGCCCCTTTATCGGCTCTTCAGGGACATACCGGTGATCTCAATTTCAGATGCTCAGCGTAAGCCCCTGCCTTGGGTGAATTGGCAAGGTACGGTCCATCATGGGTTGCCGCGAGAGTCTTTTTCTCTAGGCGGCGGAAAGGGCGGATACCTCGCATTCCTCGGACGGACCTCCCCTGAGAAAGGTCTAGACCAGGCTATCGAGATCGCGAAACGAGCTGAAATGCCGCTGAAGATCGCAGCCAAGATCGATCGAGTTGATGTGGAATACTTTGAGACCGTTATCAAGCCGCTGCTGGACCATCCCCTCATTGAGTTCATCGGCGAAGTTGGCTATCCAGAGAAAAACGTGTTCCTGGGCAACGCTGCTGGACTTCTCTTTCCCATCAATTGGCGTGAGCCCTTCGGCTTAGTGATGATTGAGGCCATGGCTTGCGGCACGCCGGTGATTGCTTACCCGCTGGGCTCCGTTCCGGAGGTCATGCAAGATAGAGTCACAGGATTTATCGTGCCTGACTTGGAGGGCGCTGTAAAAGCAGTGAAGAGACTTGGAGAAATCGACAGGAGGAAATGCCGACAGCACTTTGAACAGCATTTTAACGCCGAGCGCATGGCGCAGGATTACTTGAACATTTACCAACGGCTGGTTCGAAGGGAATCCTCATCGATCACCGTTTCCGACGGAGATCTCAGTTGGATCAAGATGGCGTCACCCAGCAGTACTACATAGCTACGAAGTCATCGCCTGCTGATGACCGCGCCCGAGTTCTAAAATACGGCAGACTGTTCTCCGTGTTCGACCGTGTGGGGGATATCCAAACGTCCGGACTGGGCGAGCAAGGGCTTTTCTTTCAAGGCACCCGTCACCTTTCGGAGCTTCTCCTTCGCCTATGGGATGCTCGCCCATTGCCTCTTAGTTCCACCATTGAGACAAACAACTTTCTCTTCACCGCCGACCTCACCAATCTCGACGTCTCCCACCTCGGAGGAGTTGCCATACCTCGAGGTACGCTCCACCTGCAGCGCTCCAAATTCCTGTGGCACGATGTCTGCTATGAGGAGTTCGCGTTCGTTAATTACGGCCTTTCACCCCTGTTGCTGCCATTCAGTATGACATTTGGCGCCGACTTCGCCGACATCTTCGAAGTGCGTGGTATGCACCGGCAAAAGAAAGGGCAGCGATTGGAAGACCAAGTTGAGAAGGACCTTGTGCTGCTCTCCTATGAAGGTCTGGACAACACAATTCGTCAGACTCGCATTCATTGCGATCCGGCCCCCCAAACTATCTCGGCGTCGGAACTGCAGTTCGAAGTACATCTCCAGCCGAGACAGAAGGCAATCTTCCACTTATCAATTTCTTGCAACTCCCGTGCCGTCCACGATTCGATTGGCTATTGCGGCGCGATAGTTTCTGCCAGGGGCGAACATAAAACGGTCGCTGAAACTTTTCCGCTGATTTACAGTTCAAATTCTCGTTTTAGTGATTGGATCAGACGTTCGGTTGCCGACGTCCAGATGATGATGATCGGCAACCCCGAAGTGAATTATCCCTACGCCGGAGTACCGTGGTTTAGTACGGTCTTTGGCCGGGACGGGATCATTACGGCTCTCGAAATGCTGTGGCTCAGCCCCTGGATTGCCAAAGGCGTTCTACAGTATTTGGCGGGGACGCAGGCAAAGGAGTTCAATCTAGCGATTGAAGCCGAGCCCGGCAAGATCCTGCACGAAATGCGCAGTGGAGAGATGGCGGCTCTGGGTGAAGTCCCGTTCGGGCGCTATTACGGGAGTGTAGACGTGACTCCTCTCTTCATTGTGCTGGCCGGCTCATATTACGAGCGGACGGGTGATCGCGAGTTTCTGCAGCAGTTGTGGCCGCACATCGAGCTCGCGCTGCAATGGATCAACAAATTCGGAGATATGGATGGCGATGGCTTTGTGGAGTACGCACAACGCTCCAGCGAGGGTTTGGTTCAGCAGGGTTGGAAAGACTCGAATGACTCAGTTTTCCACGCTGACGGAACATTGGCGGAAGCGCCGATCGCTTTATGCGAGGTGCAGGGTTACGTGTACGCGGCCAAACTGGCAGCGGCCCGACTGAGCGAAATGTTGGGTGACAAAGAGAAATGCAGCGCCCTCGAGTCTGAGGCAGAAAAACTTCGCGTAAACTTTGAAGAGGCTTTTTGGTGCGACGATCTGTCCACCTACGCGTTGGCGCTCGATAGGCACAAAAAGCGGTGCCGAGTGCGAACATCGAATGCTGGACACTGCCTGTACGCTGGAATCGCAAGTTCTGCCAGGGCTCGGTTGGTCGCAGAAACGCTGTTGGGCTCGGATTCCTTCAGTGGCTGGGGCGTCCGCACTGTCGCTGCGGGGCAAGCTCGTTACAATCCACTCTCTTACCACAACGGTTCCATCTGGCCGCATGACAACTCCATCGTTGCGAGCGGCCTCGCGAAATACGAATGTAAGGACATGGCGGGTCGAATCCTGCTCGGCCTGCTCGACGCGAGTAGGTGGGCGGATCTTGGCCGTCTTCCTGAATTGTTCTGCGGACTCGATCGTCGACGCGGCGAAGGCCCCACGCTTTATCCCGTCGCTTGCTCGCCCCAAGCCTGGGCGGCGGGGGCAGTATTCTTATTGGTTCAGGCGTGCTTGGGAGTCTCGATTCAGGGGGCTAGCAACCGGATTCTGTTTGATCGTCCCTACCTGCCAGATGGCATTCCGCAGCTGTGGATTAAAGGTCTTCACTCCAGCAAGGGTTCTGTGGATGTTTTTTGCGAACGCCGAAATGATACCGTGCGAGTCGAGGTTACGGACCATCAAGGCGAGATCGAGGTAGTCGCCACACCGTCCGCCGAGGCCCTAAACATAAGGTAAGAAATCATGGCCCCAGTAGGTGAACTTTCCCCGCTGTGGAATTTCTCTGCACACCACGTCTTTGCTAGGTGGGTTCGGTGTAGGAGGCTTTGGGCGCTTGGGCGGCATGTACTGTATCGTCTGCGAACTTCCGAGAGCCTTGAGCCGTGAACTTGCGGTTGGAGCGGGCGCTCCCCGCCTCGACGCTCCGTGTTCGGACAGGTGCAAAACTGAGCTCTTGCGCTGGCGTAGCCTCCTCGGTCCGGAATTCTCGTCTTACGTATTCCCGAGCAACGGGAGGGTTATTGCCTCTTCGAAAGCTCGCCCTCGAAATGACTTTCAACATCTTCACGACTAAGCGGGTTTTCTGCTTTGGTCAATACGACAGAATAGACGACCTCATTACCTGCAAGCTGAGCGGTGATAAATGCCCCGTCTTCCGGCAGTTCTTGGTAGATGAATTTCACTTTTCTGCCGTCTTCAAGTGTTTTGATCCACTCTTCGTCTTGCATGTTCGTATCTCTTCAGGCGAGATCAGTATGTCGCGAGTATACGTTGTTCAGTGCCAGACATCGCGGATGGGGAATAAAAAGTCGCCTTCTCGGATCTCCCACTCGAACGGTGCACCGAGAACGACAATGGAGAACTGCCCTCGCCGCGAGTCTTTGCCCGAACAAACAACACCTGAATCGCTTGACGGCAGAGGGGGAGAACGTTCTGGACCCTCCCGCTGTGCTGTTTACATCCACCCATACTGTCCGGCTAAATGTCGAAGAGAATCAGTTGGTTAACGTTTTCGGCGAATTCGGCATCTGCCTCGGGGGCCTGAAGAGCGCATAAAATGGGAGTTTTCTCGAAAAGCGTGACGCTCAGAATCTGTAGCGCTTGATAAAGGCTCGCCGCCAGGCCCAGTCGTTTCCGTACGATCGGCTGGCATGGCACTTTCTGCAATCGAAGCGCATTCCCAGAATGTCGGCCAGTTCGATGAACTTCCGCGTTTGCGTGGTCATTCCTAAATCATAATCCGGCAAGCAAGTCGCGGTTGCGTTCGAGTGTGCGGCGTGGGATCATCGTTGGCGGAAAAGGAGTGTCTCAAATGCATAAGTGGTATTTCTGCAGCGTCGATGGGCCAAACATCACATGGGAAGAAAAGGATCGTGAGAGGGCCTTCAAGTTTTCTTCTAAGGGGGATGCTGAACGAGACACCAAACTACTAAATTCCGGTCACCACTTAATCCCTCAGTCCGATGGTGGCGCGAGGCTGTGGTTCCATAACTTCAGGATTGAAGAAGCGGGCCAAAACAACTTCCTCATCTGCTTCGATGCGGAACCAGAATCAAGCCTGTGAAAACGCACATAACTCCGGCAACACGAAACTAGCCCACTACCCGTCGCCCTCAATTCGTGGGTTGGCATTACAATTTCATTACAGCGAACCAGAATTGGACGTTTTCGCTACTTCGAAGGCCTTGCCAACCTATTGAAAACAAACTTCTAAAATGGGGGCCCCGGGCGGAGTCGAACCGCCGACCAACGGTTTAGGAACCCTCAGGACGGTTGAGTCGGTCAAATCACCCATCGCTGTATCAGGTTTTGCAATTCTCTGACGTTTTCCGGCCAGTTCCAATTCGCGAGGGCATCCATTGCTTCGGCAGCGATAGTCGTAATCGACTTGTTCGCTTCACTTGCGTATCTGGACACGAAATGACGCACGAGGGCAGCAATGTCACTTTTTCTCTCCGGCAGAGGGGGACGTAAATTGGAAAGACATTGAGTCTGTGGAATAGGTCCTCGCGGAAGCGACCTTCGCGATACTCCGATGCAGGTCCTGATTTCTGGCAGCGATCAGCCGGACGTCGACCTTTACAGTCCGGTTACTGCCGAGCCTTTCGAATTCCTTGTCTTGAAGCATGTTGGCAGACAACTTGATTTGTCCTTCACGGCACTGAACATGAAGGTGTCATGTCTCGCGTTCTTCTGGTCGTCTGATGGCCGGGGCCGACGTCGCCGAACGCACGGCCGGAGGCCGCGGAAACCGTCTCTCTTCTCCAGGTGACTGCTCGCTGCCCTCTCGCCGCATCCTCTCAGCGCCGTCTTCGTCACGATGTGTCTGTTTGCGTCACCCACTTCTTTCAACTGTCCACGTGACCCAATCACCTCCCCCGTTTGTAATTTCGCGATCAGCCCCGCCTTCCTACTTATCATCTAGTGTGCCTTGGTCTCGTACCACGCTCGGAGCAATCAGACCAATCGATGTAGCCGGCGTCAACTGTCTTCCAGGATCTGGCGAAACGGGGCCAGCTAACTATCACGGAGAAGGAATCTGAACATCGGAAACGACATTCGAGTAACCGCTCTCTTCGTTACTCGAATTCACGGCGGTCGTTGCGTAGCAATAGTTCGCGCCGTCGGTCACCGAAGAGTCCGAATATGTCGTGACCGTGTCCAGCGTGGAACCATTGATCTTCGAGTAAGACCCGCAGGAACTCGTGTAGACCGCACGATAAATGTTGTAACCCGAGATGTCCGACGAAGAACTGGCGCTCCACGACAAGCTGACGGTGTGTGCCGGCGCCGGGGTGCCAGTACCAGTGAGGGTTTCCGTCGCCGTCGCCGGCTGGGCATTGCTGGTAAATGTCAGCGTGGCACTAGCCGCGCCAGCGACCGGCGGACTGAAGGTCACAGTAAACGGCGCACTCTGTCCCGCCGGAATCGTGATCGGCAGCGCCAAGCCACCCACGGTAAACTGAGAATTGTTCGTGCTGGCGGCCGTGACCGTCACATTCGCTGCAATGGCATTGAGGCTCCCCGAGGCTGTTCCGCTGGTCCCCACGACCACGCTGCCGAGAGCCAAGGTCGATGGATTGGCCGTCAACTGTCCTGCCGCCGCCGTCCCGGTACCGGACACAGGAATGGTCAACATTGGATTGGAGGCATTCGAGGTGATCGTCAGGCTGCCGCTGGCGCTGCTGGCTGACTGCGGAGTAAAGCTCACACTGAAGCTTGCGCTCTGTCCCGGCGTGAGCGTCACGGGCGTAGTGATGCCGCTCAGTGTGAAGCCTGTCCCGCTGATTCCCACCTGAGAAAGGGTGAGGCTCGAACCCCCAGTGTTGCTCACGGTCTCTGCCAAAGCCTGGTTGTTACCCACCTGCACGCTGCCGAAGGCAAGACTTGTGGGACTCGATCCCAGCGCCCCCAGCGCAACGCCGGTGCCGGACACAGGAATGGTCAACATTGGATTGGAGGCATTCGAGGTGATCGTCAGGCTGCCGCTGGCGCTGCTGGCTGACTGCGGAGTAAAGCTCACACTGAAGCTTGCGCTCTGTCCCGGCGTGAGCGTCACGGGCGTAGTGATGCCGCTCAGTGTGAAGCCTGTCCCGCTGATTCCCACCTGAGAAAGGGTGAGGCTCGAACCCCCAGTGTTGCTCACGGTCTCTGCCAAAGCCTGGTTGTTACCCACCTGCACGCTGCCGAAGGCAAGACTTGTAGGACTCGATCCCAGCGCTGCTAGCGCAACGCCGGTACCCGACAACGGCATGGATAGCGTTGGGTTGGGGGCATCCGATGTGATCGTCACACTGCCGCTTGCCGGTGCAGTCGATTGAGGTGCAAACGTGACCGTAAAAGTTGTGCTTTGTGAGGCATTCAACGCGATTGGCGCAGTGACCCCGTTCAGCTTGAATCCGGTTCCGCTCACCGAGGCCTGCGAAATGTTGACGGTCGACGCGCTGTTGTTGGTCAGTGTGACTATCTGGTTGGATTGACTCCCCACAGTTACACTGCCGAAGCTCTGGCTGGTGGGATTGAGAGCGAGTTGACCATTCGCCACGCCGGTTCCCGAAAGCGACAGTGTGGTCGAGACGTTCGACGCATTGCTGCTGACCGAAACCGTGGCGCTGAAAGCTCCCGCAGCGTTGGGAATAAACACAAGGCTGATCGTGGAGTTCTGGCCAACCGCGATCGTGACCGGAAGACTTGGTCCACTCAGGGAGAAATTTTGGTTGGAGATCGCGACGCTGCTGATCGTAACGGAAGCCGCTCCGGTATTCGAGACGGTTGTGGTAAGTGTTTTGCTCGTGCCTGCCGTGACACTGCCAAACTCCAGGCTGGCGCTGCCCAGAACCAAAGTGCCAGATTGCTGTTGCTGATCCGCAGGCTTAGTGGAACTAAATCCCTGGCAACCAACCAGGGTTACGAGGCCAAGAAAAATCAGTCCCAGATTTCCTGCCCTGAGAAAAATCGCCGCGTGAGACGCTCGAAACCCTCTAGCCATAGGGGAACCCAGCAACGCGACAGCACCAACTCTCTTGGTATCCGAGTTGGTCGTGTACGTACTGAGTCTCGAGTCCAGAGCATGTTTCGCGTAGATTTCGGAGGTTCACAGCAGAAACACGCCGGAAGGCCAACGCCGGGTTTTACAAAGGTCAAGCCCCCTCCGGTCCAAGCGGCCATCCCGCAGGAGCATCCCCCAGAATCGCCCGCCTTCCCATCATGCGAGCTAAAACTTCAACTTGTCCCGCGATTTCGCGCCCGCGTTTAGGCCCACTGTTCGGGGTTCCTCTTGTTCCGGTTACCATGCAAGTCAATAGCCGGGAAGAACTCCGCAAGTTATTCTTGCGCAAGCAGTTTGTGAGGGAAAGGGGGGAGTTTGTTTGCTTGAATGGCGCAAGCTCGTTTGCGGCGTGATGATCGTCATTTTGCCGACCTCGCTGATGGCCCAGAATTCCGCTCGGGCGATGCTCCACGACGACGGAGGAGTGTGGCTGAATGGGAGTCCCGCGCCCAATTCCTCTGCGATCTTTCTGCACGACCTAGTGCAGACCCAGAAGGGCAATTGGGCGAAAATCGACGCTGACGGGTCCACAGTCACGGTCCAACCTGAAACCATTGTGCAATTCGAGGGAGACGAACTCATCCTCGACCATGGCAGCTTGCAACTGAACACCTCCCGAGGAATGAAAGTACGCGTGAACTGCATTACCGTCATTCCTCTTACGCAAGATTGGAATCGTTACGACGTCACGGACGTTGATGGAAGAGTGATGGTGGCGGCGCACCAGAATGATGTCAAGATCCACTATCAAGGTGCGGCTACCCGGTTGTCGAAACAGGCCAGATCTTCGGACGTCACGGTACATCAAGGTGAGCAAGTAACACGCGAGGAACGCTGTGGTGCGCCGGCTAGGCCGGCCGCGGGCACTATGGCCACGCTGGATACCCCTTGGGCCATTGGAATTGGGGCCGTCGCGGCCGGTGTAATTACTTGCTGGGCTTTATGCCGCGGGGGCGAACCCGTCAGCCCTTCCAAATAGCGCCTGGTTCGATCGCGCGGTTTCACTGGCTTCCCCCGTACAGGCGATCGATAGTGCTAATTGACCCCAAGCTCAGATTCAATGCGTGATATAACGATGTTGCAACAGCTATCTGGAACGCCCGCCAGATCCGGCTCCGGACATGGAACGTTTTGGGTGAAGCCGAGCCCCCAACCACACTTTGGTCATTTGTTTGCCCTGCGCCGTGACGCTAGACTCTTACACGAGAGTATGCGCAATTGCTTCACAACAGCAGCCTGCGTGGCTATTGGCCTAGCGGTCACCCGTTTAAATAAGGGCCGTGTAGTTACAAGCATGTTGATACTTCTGGCGGTATCGTTCATTTCGAGTTATGCATTTGCGCAGAGCGACTCCGATCCCAAATCGGACGCGCCTCCGGTAGCGCCAGCTGCCACCTGTTCCGTGCGGCCGAATGAAGTCATAGTGGGTGAACCCGTCACGGCAACCGTCACTACCAGCAACTTCAATCCCAAGCACACGCTCACCTATGTCTGGTACCCCAGCAACGGAGGAGGAAAGGTCATCGGGAAGGACATGACCGCCCAGATTGAGACCACGAACGCCGCCCCCAGCAGCTACGCCGTCACCGCCTATGTGACCGACGCCGAAGAGCAGGAGAACAACGTAGCGAGCTGCTCGGCTAGTTTCACCATAAAGCCGCTGCCGCCGAGGAATCTACCCACTATGTCTATCTCGGCTAGCGCGATGAGCGTTCCGGTTGGTGCAACCGTGAATTTGTCGGCCAACTGCACCAGCCCGGATGGCGTTCCGGTTTCTGTTGCCAGCTGGACGGCAAGCGGTGGAACCGTTTCCGGTACCGGCGGTTCGGCCGCACTGAACACGGCTGGAGTGCCGCCGGGAGCAATCGCCGTGAGCGTAACCTGCACCGACTCGCGTGGGCTGAGCGCCCAGGCTTCGACCGAAGTCATGGTGGAGAACCCGCCTCCACCTCCGCCAAAACCGGAGATCGAAGTGATGGAAGCTCGCCTCAGCCTGCACAGCATTTACTTCCCGACGGCTAAGCCGCCGATCAGCAATCCGAATGCCGGGCTCGTTGTCAGTCAGCGGGAAACTCTTGTTGCGCTCGCCGCCGACTTCAAGAAGTATCTCGAAAGTAAGCCGGAGGCGCACTTGATCCTAGAGAGCTACGCCGACCCGCGGGGCCCAGCTGAATACAATCAGAAGCTCTCCGAGCGTCGTGTCGACCGCGTCAGGCGCTTCCTGGTCGAACAGGATGTTTCCGAGGCCGACATCGATACCAAGGCGTTTGGCGCTCTACATACTCTGAGCGAAGCCGAAGTGAAGGACGCGGTCGAGAGTAATCCTCAGCTCAGCCCAGAAGAGCGTCAAAGGGCGCTTAGAAACATGCGGACGATTGTTCTTGCAAGCGATCGCCGCGTGGATATCACGTTGAGCACGACTGGCCAATCGTCGGTCCGCCAATTCCCATTCAATGCCGAGGATGCTTTGACTCTGATCGGCGGCCGGGAAGGCAAAATGAAGAAGAAGACAGCCAAGCCTGCGCCCAAGAAGAGGACGAACACGCAGTAACAGCGCACACGCAAGGCCCGGAAAACTCTAGCGTAGGATGCTTGTTTCGTCCGCTTTTCGGCCCTTTCAAATTCCCTATCCCACTGTTCGCAGGCATTCAGCGCCGCGTGTTCAATGGCGTCTATGGGTTCTCGGACCTATTTCTCGGACCTATTCCCAATCGCAATCGACAATCGCTTTGCGTAGCAGCGAAACTCGCCGCCGAACATCTCCTGGAAAGAAATCTTAAAACTCAACGCGGCTATCGATAGCTTCATTGCGGGATGGATTCCAGGGCAAATGGAGAATGGTCTCCGGGAGCATGATGATGATCCCCGCCCTTCCTTGATAATCGCCACCCTTGTGAAAAAGCCGTATTTCGACGCAGGTTCTTGAGCACGCCATTTGAGTGTGTTTTTGTCTTTCCTCTTCGTCGGCAGACTTCCGAGAAGCCAATTTCAAGCCACTTCGTCTAGCTGGCAGCCGCAACGGCTGGCATCGGGTGATAGGTCTTCTCCACTCGAGAGCACGGCCCAACGGATCCTGGCCAGCTTGTTCGCGGTGGCAACGATCACCAAATAGCGGGCGGCCCTGCTTTCCATGCTGCTCGTCCACTGTCCCAGACTCGATCCTTCGCGTTTGACGCGCAACATCGCAGGCAAGATCTCGATGGCCATTGGGCAACTACCGTCCGTAGGGGTGTTGCGACCTTTTACCGCGGGTTGCGGGAGAAATTCGGTTTTGTTAGGCGTTCTAAGGTTTCTCTTAAGACAGCGCATATATGTTGCACATCGGCTTGCGTCAGTTTGTTAAAGAATGGTAGTGCGAGCGTGCGCGCTGATACGGATTCGGTTACCGGAAGAAAATATGAATTTCTCCATGCCCCATAACTAGGCTGCATATGGATCGGGGCGAAATAGCGTCCGCAACCTATTCCAATCGAAGCAAAATGCTCTAATACCGCATCCCGCTGGGCTCTGGTGAACTTTTCATGGAGGCGGACAACATACACAAACCAGCTGATGCGACCCTGTGGGGCATATGCAGGAGGGAGCAAAATGTCTGTGCAGTTGTCGAGGAACTGGTGATAGGCGCGCGCAACTGCCTCGCGTGCTGTTAAGATGCTCTCGATTCGCTTCATCTGTGCGCTACCCAATGCGCAATGCATTTCAGAGAGACGGTAGTTGAAACCGAGTTCACTGTGCTGGAACCAGTCATCGGTTTCATAGCGTCCCTGATTTCGAAGCGCCCGGATCTTCTTCGCAACTCCCGAATCGCGGGTGACAATCATTCCGCCTTCCCCGGTGGTGATTTGCTTGTTGGGGTAGAAAGCAAAAATGCCGGCATCTCCTAATGCGCCAACCTTCTGGCTATGAGACTCAGCTCCAATTGCTTCGCATGCATCTTCGATGAGTAGCAAACCATGACGCCGCGCAATGGTGAGAAGCGCATCCATGTCCGCCGGATATCCAAAGGTGTGAACGGCAACGATTGCTCTGGTTTTGTTCGTGATCGCCGCTTCAGCCTGCTCTGGATCTATGTTGAGCGTGACGGGATCAATATCAACAAAGACGGGATTTGCTCCCACATAGCGAATCGCATTGGCTGCAGCGACGAAGGTGAACGACGGCACAATCACTTCGTCCCCCGGTCGTATACCGAACGCAAGCATGCAAAGGTGGAGGCCGGCAGTTCCGGAGCTTACGCCAATGGCGTAAGGAGCACCCGTATAAATGGCAACGGCGCGCTCAAATTCTTCGAGCTTTGGGCCCAGGCTCAAACGCGAACTGCGCAACACCTCCACGACAGCTTCTATTTCTGCTAGAGATATGTCAGGTGCAGAGAGCGGAATCTTCATGGGAATCATTCCGGGGTGGATGTACGTTTCCGCAGCAGATCTGCGTCTAGGGACACGGAAGTCAATATCTCTACGATCCTCTCGGCCGCATGTCCGTCCCCATAGGGATTCGTCATGCCCTGCAGAGAAGATTTAAAGCGGTTGCATCTGGCTTCCTCTATTTTCTCCAGAATGGACTGCTTGTCTGCTTTGGCATCGAGCACGTTCCCGGCGCGCTCTCTGCCATATTGCCGGAGGCCAACATTCACTGTCGGTAATGCGAGCGAAGCAGTTTCCATGATGCCGCTGCTTGAATTGCCTACCATGAGGTCCACACTTGCCAGCAAACTCCAGTAAAGCACCGCACTCAGGTTGACAAATATGCGCCCGTTAGCCCGTGCTTCCAAGAACCTTCGGGTTTGCTCAATCAGTGAGCGACTCCCGGCATCCGCATTGGGATAACAAAAGAGGATTTGTTCACTTCTCTCGCTAAGTGCTGCAAATAAAGCGGTGGCTTCATAGGTGGTATCGTGCGCGATGGTTACCGGGTGGTAGGCGACGATCATGGAGGGTTTAGAGAGATCGAGCTGGAGCTGCATTTCCAGCTCATTTCGTGTGCGCAATTTGCTGCGCCTAAGATGATCGAGCGATGGAGCGCCCGCGCGATGAACTCGCCAAGGCTCCTCGCCCATGGAGATGATGCGTTGCCGGGCCTTTTCGGTTGACGTGAAGTGAACATGGCTCATTTTCGTGACGGCATTCCGGACAGCGTCATCAATCGCGCCCTCACTGATTTCTCCACCCTCGATGTGCGCAATCGGTATGCGCAGGGCTAGCGCGACACTCGCGGGAGCAAGTATTTCGTAGCGGTCAGCGATCAGAAGCAGAATGTTAGGGCGCATGCGTCCAAGCAGATCCGCGAGCGAAAGCACCCCAATGCCGATGCTCTTTGCCATGCCGATATCGGTATCCGAGCTAAGAAGGGTTTCCACAGAAGCAGCAATCGCAATGCCGTCCTTCTGAATCTCCTGTGCACTCAGACCAAACTCCGGAGACAGATGCGAACCCATGACAATCAGCTTAAGATCAACATCTGGATGGGCTGCCAGTTCGCGCAGGGGCCAGTAGAGATGACTGTAGTCTGCCCGTGAAGTCGTAATCACGGCAATGGTCCGCTTCTGATTCATTTCCTGAGCTCTATTTGGCGTTTATTTTCGATGAGCTGCTGCAGAACATGGCCAGGCCGATATTCGGGCACTGCTTTACAGATGCTCTCCAACAGCAGCCGCAAATCTCTCTGTCGAACACTCAGGGTTATCTGTTCCATAATCCCGTGCAAAGTTCTGACAGCCATTCTTTCCGGCTGCACTGTGGAGAAAAGATCATTATCTTGTGCAAGGACACTCTCATAAGAGGATGAGAGGAGTTCTTCAACCTTGTCTCCTGGGCGTAGTCCGGTGAAGATAATCTCGATGCCCTGCTGCTCTCTGGCCGTTGCTGCAATGAGATAACGTGCAAGCTCTTCGACCGTTCTGGACGGACCTAGGTCGGGAATCAAGATTCCGGCTTCGTACTCCGGTGACAATGCAGTCATAAGGAGAGTAACCGCATGGTCGAGGGTTAGAAAGAAACGGCGGGCGTTAGGATGTGTGACTGTGACCGGCCCGCCTTCCATAATCTGTTTAAGAAAGATTGGACCTACACTGCCGCTCGAACCAAGTACGTTGCCCAGCCGCACTGCCTTTCGTTGCAAAGCTTTGTCTGGATGCGCAAACAAAAGTAGCTCAGCCAGACGCTTTGTGGCACCCATGATGCTTGCCGGCAAGACAGCCTTGTCTGTGGACACCATGATGAATTGGGCCGCGCCGAATCCTGAGGCTGCTTGCAACACAGCATACGTGCCGAGAACATTGGTGCTTGCTGCTGCCAGCGGATTCAGCTCCATCAATGGAACATGCTTGCATGCTGCAGCATGAAGGATGATTTGCGGGCGGTAGAGTGCGAAGAGCTCAGAAAGCAAAATGGAATCACAGATGCTGCCCAGAATCGGTATGTGCGCTACTTTCCGTGATATATCGAAGGACTGTTCAAGAGCATGCAAGCTATGTTCGTTGCTATCAAGAAGAATCAAGGCGTCCGGATAGCATGTGGTTGCGAAGCGAGCGAGGGCCGAGCCGATAGAACCACCGGCACCCGTGATCAACAGGGTCTTCCCGGAAATGTACTCTTTTAATGACGGAGATGAGGGCACGCAGCACGAGTTGCCGGCAAATTCTGTCCAAATGCTCTTACCGTCCTGCGTGTTGTGCATCATTGCGGCAAACCTAGAGTATAAAGTAAGCGTCTGACCAACACACCTGTCATGTAGGGCGCTACGTGCCCGTGAAATCTCATGAAAATCGCTCAGAGTTTAAGCAATAATTCTCAATGGTTGGGAGTGGCGAGATTGATCGAACAGTGGAGAAGCTGAGGCCGAACACCTGTCTGATCCGGAGCGTGCGTGATAGAGCGAATAAATGGGCGTTGTCTCTTCCCCTGTGGGAGCGACGATAGCCCGAGACCCTGCTTAATGTACCTTCGGCACGCTCTCCGCTCCCGCCAGGAGGAAACCTATGCCGTATAGGATAGCGGGAATCGATGTACATAAAAAGAAGCTGGCCGTGGTTGTGGCTGACGTCGAAGTTGAAGACGAATACCAATTCGAGCGACGCTGGTACGGAAGCAACCCGGAGCAGTTGCAACTGTTGGCGGAATGGCTTATCCAGCAGCAGGTGGAGGAGGTGGTAATGGAATCCACTGCGCAATACTGGAAACCGGTTTGGGGAGCGCTCGAGCAGTATTGGAAGCCAAGCTGTGAGAAGCGGGAAGGTGCGGGCCGGATGTCTGGCACACTCCATCTGGCGCAAGCCTTGTCCAATCGTGGGCGGCGGGGGCGCAAGAAAGACTTTCGCGATGCCGAACGTTTGCTGAAGCGGCTGGTGTCTCAGGAGCTGACCTTGAGCTTCGTGCCCCATGCCGAACAGCGTCTCTGGCGGACCGTGACACGCACAAAATACCAGCTCCGGCGTAACAAAGTACGGCTGCACAATCAACTGGAAGCGCTGCTGGAAGAAGCGCATATCAAGTTATCCAGCCTGGTTTCAGATCTGCTCGGCGCCAGTGCACGGCGGATGCTGCAGGCCTTGGCGGAGGGAGAAACGGATCCGGCGGCGTTAGCCGCCTTGGCCGACCAACGCCTGCGCGCCACGTCGACGCAGCTACGCGATGCCTTGGGTGCGTGCACGGAGCTCAATCCCGTCTACCGCCGGCTGGTGAAGATGGTGCTCGAGGAGTTGCAATGGATCGAGCAGCAGATCGGCCAACTGGACCAGGAGATGGCAAGCCTGCTCCGCCAGCACCAGGATGCAGTCCAGCGGCTCGCTGAAGTCCCCGGTCTCGGGGTGGATTCGGCGCAACAGATCATTGCCGAAGTGGGTGCCAAGGCAGCGACCTTCGCTTCCGCCAAGAATCTCTCCTCGTTGGTCGGGGCATGCCCGGGAGAGGAAGAGAGCGCGGAAGTAAATTACAGCGCGCGCTCACCGAAGGGGAACCGGCACATGCGTCGCCTTCTCAATCAGGCTGCCAATGCTGCCGTCAAAGTTAAAGGAAGCATCTTCGAGATCGTCTACCGTCGTCTCGGTCCGCGCCTCGGCCACAACAAAACCATCGGCGCAATTGCGCATCGCATCTGTCAGCTGATCTGGATAATCCTGAATAAAGGCGTTCGCTATGAGGAACGGGGCCCGGCGGTTTCGGAAAACTCCAGACGAGCCCGCACTTCCCGGATGATCCGGACACTCCGCAAGCTTGGCTACCGAGTCGAACTTCAAGCGGATCCGGCATGAGCAGCGCGATTTTCGACCCTGTTCGCGAAATGATGTCTGTGTTGGAGTAGCTGGATGACTGTAGAAAATAGGTTGTCAGCACCCAAGCGACGGACAGGAGCTGAAGTTCAGCGTTCGCCACTAAAGATGGACGTAAGAGCCGACGAACCAACTCGATGCCGCCTCAAATTCCCTGAAGACCTGGTGAACGAAGAGGCTAGTACTCCGTTCTTACACGGTTCGTACGGCGTAGCGGGGGGGTACTAGCACGGAACACTTTTACTTCGCAAAACGGGACAATCCCTGGTTCATTTCTTACACTGTAAACATGCAAGGCCCTCTTTCAGAGCTTCAAGTGTTTGAGGCTTTATCCACCCTCAGTAATACGACACCGCCATACCCGGAATACGCGACATGGAGGCGCATAGACAATGAACGCTTTTAAAACTCCGCAGAGTCAGAACGTGGCCTTTCTTGCAAGATTTGCGGCTCTGTTGCTGACGGCGTTCGGACTGGCGATTAGCTTTACCGCATCGGCGTTCGGACAGGGCTTCGCGAGGCCGGATGGTTCGGTTCCCGTGCCGATGGATTGGAGCTCAAAGCACGTTGTCTTCACCGCGGGTTTCACGCCGAAGCAGGCGGCGACAATGTGGAACGAGCCACGGGCCTATGCAGAGTGGCTCCTGCATGGGAATGCGCCGGCAGATTCAGGCCTGGTGCGCCGCCGGCGGCGGAGGCCGCGAAGGCAGTCAAGGGGCAAAATGCGAAGGGACTGGGCCATTTCGCTGGGCACCGGCGGCGTCGCTCAAGGAATGTCGCCCGCCAAGTACTCCTTCGACGTGAACGCGACGCCGAGCTGCAGCTCCGATTTCGTAGTATTCCCCATCAACGCGCCGACCGGGAACACGCGCGCCAATGTGGTTGGGACTTTCACCGGCGAGCCGACGTCTGGCCAGACTACGTCAATCACCATAACTCCGACGGGTGGAACCATGGTCACTCTCACCTTGACCTCATCGGCCACCTCGAACACAGCGCAAAACTTCGAAGTGTCCGCCACGGCTGCCACCGATGCGGCCAATCTGGCGGCGGCGATCAATCGTAACCTCATTAGCACCGCTCTCGACCGTATTGTGGCAGTTGCGTCGGGAGATACGGTTACTGTATACGCGCTCACACCAGGGTCCGGCGTGACGCTGACTGACGCCTACACGCTGACCAATTTCAGCTGGGGCACCGTTACTGCCGGGACGAATGGCGCCCAAGCCAACATCGTCGCCTTCAATCAGCTCTACAGCGGGTCCGGGACGTCGCTGTGTAATCTCTCGAATCCGGAATTCATCTTTTCCTACGCCTCTGGCGTCGGACCGGTCGCCACCTCGCCCGGCCTCTCGCTCGGTGGCACAGAAATCTCCTACGTGGAGAATGACCCGAACATCGGCGCAATCCTGCACGTGCTAACGTTCGGCAGCGGCAGCACCGAGTACGGAACCAGCGCCAGCTGCGCCAGCAACAACAACGGCGGCACCACGTTGCCCACCTGCGCAACCAACCCGGTGATCCCCGGAAGCACTTCGGGAAGCACCGCCACGGACTTCATGCTTCCTCTGGGTTTGGTTGCCGCCAATGCAGCCACCGGCGTGGCAGGAGCGGCGGATAGCTTCTCATCCCCGTTCACCAACTATGCCAACGACACTACCTACGTCGGCGACAACAACGGCTACTTGTATGCGATCACGTCCACGTTCAACGGGACGCCAGCGTACGCGGGAGGGAGTTTTCCGGTCCAGGTGAGCGCCTCCCCTACGTCAGCAACGCCGACCGGGGTGACGGCAACTGCGACTACAGTGACTGTCACCGTGACGAACTCGCTTAGTATCGGAGAGTTGGTCACCATCGCGGGCGTAACCGCCAACGGCAACTGCAGCGCGGCTGACGCCCCTGCAATTAATGGAACACAAACCGTTATTGCTGCGGGGTTAAGCGGAACGCAGTTTGAATTCAACGCTGTTATACCCACCGCGACTACCGGCGCCGGGTGCACTACCACTGGCGCAACGATTATCCCGGGATCTAACTTCCTCTCGGTCCCAGTGGTCGATGGGGGTGACACCGGCAATATTTTTGTCGGCGATAGCAGCTCTAACTTGTACGAATTGACGTCGGCTGGAGCTACTGCGGCCACGGCGCTTGCTCTCGGCGTAAAGGGGACCACGAACCTAGGCGCCATCAACGGCGGCATTCGCGACGGCGCCATCATCGACTCGACGAACGGAGTAGGGTATGTCGTAACCGCATGCAACCCCAACACCACCGGCGAGGGCGACACGGGAATAGCCGGCAACACCGGCCTTGTCCAATTCACATTCACCAGCAACACCCTGACCGCAGTTGTGTTCGCGGGTCTCGACACCGGCGCAAATCAAAGCTGTACGACCGCTGGCTTTCCAAACTACGCTCCCACCCCGGACGAACGCTACTATGCCTTGGGCATTGCTAGTGCCACTCCGGCGAACAACGGGGAGATAATCGGCGCCACCTCCGGCACCGGTGGACAACAGCTCAAAGAATTGCAGTTCGTTAGTTCCACCATGCAGACAACGCCGCCCAACAACGACAAGCCTCAAATGGGCGGCAGCGCTTCGCCCATCTCGCCGCTCACCGAGTTCTTTAACAGCCAGGTATTCACCGTGATCGGGGTTACGGCAACTACGACAGTAGTCACGGTAACGGCGAACAACACGCTCGCCGCCAATGACCTGGTCACCCTGTCGGGCGTAGCTGCCAACACCAATTGCACCGCCGCCGACATCGCCGCCATCAATGGCGGAATACAAACCGTTGTTTCGGCCACCGCAACGAATTTCACCTTCGACGCTACGATACCCACCGCGACTACCGGCGCGGGATGTACTGTGACCGGCGCAACTGCTACGGGCGGACTGGACTACCTGTTCGTAGGAGTGAATGAAAATCCAAGCGCTGTGTATTGCCTCCTTTTGCCTAACTCGCTTTTAGTTGCTTCAGGAGCCGCGCCTACCAGTCTGGTGATGAACACCACCGATGCAGTAGGCGGGACAAGCGGCATGATCGTGGACAATGATTCCACCGCCGGCCAGGCGTCGAGCATCTACTTCGGCACGCTGGCGACGTCAACTACCGTTTGCGGAAACACGGCCGCGTACTGCGCGGTCAAGCTAACCCAGTCCGCGTTGGAGTAGTTCGCACCTCGTCTAGCCCAGGCGTTCTAACCAACTGAACTCCCCCGCAGACTAACGATCGTCTGATGCGAAAAAACGGTAGTGGGCCCCTTTGAACGAATGCTAATGCGGGTTTGGCATTGAACGTGCAAATGTCACTGCAAGAATTCTTAGTGGTACATTTTACACTCTTCCCCCATCCAAAATGGGGAGGTGTGTTTTAATGCCGCTTTAGCATGTCAAGTAAAATCGGGTTCCTTGCTGTTCTATAATGAAATCAGTGGTAACAGGCGCCCCCCCCCAACGAAAAACCCCATATTGACCTGCGTTGTCGAACTAAAGTATAAACATCGTGCAGGCGGGATCGATCTCGTGCCGGGATCGATCTCATGCATCCCCTATCGCAAGTTTGTAATCAAATAGCATAGACCCGAAAAAGGAGGGAATATGACACAAGAAAAAATTAAGAAAATCCGAGCCCTCCGAGCGACTACGATTCGTTACGCTGCCAGAGTGCAGAGACAAGGCCCCAAGACGGGTAAACACTCCGAAACGGCGTTCTCCCAATCGGCAGCGAAGTACTATCCCGCGTTGAAGAAACTTGCCTCGGAGTGAAATATTCCGGCTGACTGCCGCCTACATCGAGTCGCTGCACGATGATGGTATAGCGTTTTATTGGCCCCGGGGTTCAGCCAGTGGGGGCATTCGATTGCCTCGACCTCAACCTGCTCGAATCCTCAGCAGAACAACCATTTCAGGCTGGCTTTGGCGTAGATTTCTATCCCACGATCTACGCCAAAGCCGCCTGTTTGTTTTTCTCGATTGCCGGCGGACACATTTTCACCAATGGAAATAAGCGCACGGGCGTCCTTGCGTTGGATCAGTTTCTGTCTGCCAATTCAATCTATCTTTTTCTGTCAAACAGGCAAATCAGACATGACGCCGAAAAAACGGCTTCCTACCGGACGCGAGGCGAGAATCACAAAACCGTTATAGCCAAATTGAGTCGGAGAATAGAAGAAAACAGCATACCATTCAGCGTGGTGCGCTCGTTCGATCAGCCGATGTATAGAGAGATGCTGGTGGTGAGAAGGATTATTCGCAACAACGAATTGAACCGACCGGGAACTAGGCCGAAGCAAGCAATACACGCTGGTTGAGAGGGCAACCTTAACGTCACTTGTGCTTTTTCTTTGACCACCGGACCTTCGCAGCTTTAGTGGCAACCTTGGATCGCTCGGCCTTGGTCATGGTCTTGAGACGGCGCTTCCCGCCGATCTGACCCCCCTTACGGCCAATGGCCGCCATGTAGTCAGACATGCCTTCCGGCAAGACTGGGACTGAGGGCGTATCGGATTGGCTAGTTGAAAGCTCAACGAGGCGGTGCGCAAGTTCATTCACATCGGATGGGCGTTTCGACTGCTTAACCTGCTTTGGCATACCGCGAGTATGCCACAATCAACGAGCCTGTGGAAATTCAAAGTATCCCACTACCGAAAAAACCTACTCAATCTCTTCCTGATGCGGCTGGGGCGCCCCGGGCGGATAGATACCGATAAGTCTTAGCGCTGTATCTGGAGCGCCCGCAGAATAGGTTAAACGATCGAAGGACGCTTCAGGGCGCTGCAGATACAGCGACTTGAAGGCAGCCGCTCTCGGCAGCGGCGATTAGCTATTTTGTATCGGCTTGCCAAGGCCTGAATGAAGCGTGGAAGTATTGCTACAGTTCAGTGGACTGTGGGGGGCACGATCCCGTGCATTCGCGAGCTAATTTGATGGATAAATGTGAGGCGGTTGGGGTGCTCTGGATAGCGGTAGTCTTGGCCTGAGACACAGCGGCACTGAGCATGCCGAAGCGCGTGGGTAGAACGAGGGTGAAGTTGCAGGTTCATGCGCCAGTTCCGATCGTGATCGGTGGAGATCGTAGCAGCAGTTGAGCCGTGGAGAGCCATTCGACGACGTGCAGAGTGCCACCACAAACGGGGCACTTGGGATAGGAGGTAGGAGATTTGAAGTTCGTCTTCCATAGTAACGAACCAGTAAACAGGGGGCCTGGGCGTCACCGCCGCAGCAACACTGGTTACCGCTGCGGCTTCAAGAAGAGGATTCCCAAGGGTGGAAGCGTCAGATCCAAAGAGAACGGCTGGCCATGTGCGGGTACGGTTTCGGCGAGCACACCTCCGGCATTCCCCTGATTACTACCACCGTAGGAAGCGGCATCACTGTTCAAAAGTTCGCGCCAATACCCCCCTTCAGGCACGCCTATGCGATGGTGGTGTCGCACCACCGGCGTGAAGTTTCCAATTACCGCAATGATCTCGTCGTGACCACGGCGCAGGAAACTGAGCACGCTGCAATCCGCGTCGTTGGCATCCACCCACTGGAAAGTGCCAGGATCAAATTCGCGCTCGTAGAGAGCAGGTTCACTTCGGTAGAGGTGGTTCAAGTCCCGCACCCAGGTTTGCACTCCGGAGTGCAGAGGGAATTGAAGGACCCACCACTCCAGACCTTCCTCGTGGGACCACTCGCGCTTCTGCCCGAACTCGTCGCCCATGAAGAGCAGCTTCTTGCCCGGCTGCGCCCACTGATATCCGAAGAGCAGGCGCAGGTTGGCGAACTGCTGCCACTCGTCGCCCGGCATCCTGCCGATGAGCGCGCCTTTGCCGTGCACCACCTCATCGTGCGAGAGCGGCAGCACGTAGTTCTCGGTGAACATATAGAGGCCGCGGAAGGTGAGCTGGTTGTGATCGAAGCGGCGATGGATGGGATCCTTCGACAGATATTTGAGCGTGTCGTGCATCCATCCCATATCCCACTTGAGACCGAACCCGAGCCCGCCCACGGAGGTGGGCTTCGAGACCATGGGCCAGGCGGTGGACTCCTCGGCGATGGTTTGCACGTCGGGATGGCTGCCGTACACGTCCGCATTCAGCTTCTGCAGGAAGCTGATGGCCTCCAGGTTTTCGTTGCCGCCGTACTTGTTGGGAATCCACTCGCCCTGGGTGCGAGCGTAGTCGAGGTAGAGCATGGAGGCGACCGCGTCCACGCGCAGGCCGTCGGCGTGATATTGGTTGAGCCAGAACAGCCCGCTGGAGAGCAGGAAGCTGCGCACCTCGTTACGCCCGAAGTTGAAGATGTGCGATTTCCACTCGGGATGGAAGCCCTGGCGCGGATCTGAGTGCTCATAGAGGTGGGTGCCGTCGAAGTAGGCCAGCCCGTACGCGTCGTTGGGAAAGTGCGAGGGCACCCAGTCCAGGATCATGCCCACGCCCTGCTGGTGCAGGTGGTCCACCAGGTACATGAAGTCTTGCGGCGTGCCATAGCGGCTGGTGGGAGTGAAGAAGCCGGTCACCTGGTATCCCCACGAGCCATAGAAGGGATGCTCCATCACGGGCATGAATTCCACGTGCGTAAAGCCCATGCGGTTGGCGTACTCGGCCAGCTTGGGCGCGAGTTCGCGATAGGTGAGCCAGCGATTGCCGTCTTCCCAGAGGCGCATCCATGAGCCCAAGTGCACTTCATAGATCGAGATGGGATGGCTGAGCCGGTTGTGGTGCTGGCGGGAGTGCATCCAGCCCTCGTCGCCCCAGTCGTAGCCCAGGTCCCAGACGATGGAGGCCGTCCGCGGCGGAACCTCGTTCTCGAAGGCGTAGGGATCGGCCTTGTCCATGCTGTAGCCCTGATAGCGCGACGCCACGTGGTACTTGTACACCGTGCCCGGGCCCAGCTCGGGGATGAATCCTTCCCAGATGCCGGAGCCGCCGGGCACGCGCAGGGGATGGCTGGCCTTGTTCCAGGCATTGAACTCGCCGATGACCGAGACCGAGTAGGCGTCCGGCGCCCACACCGCGAAGTAGGTGCCGCGCTGGCCATCGACGGTGGCCGTGTGCGCGCCCAGTTTCTCGTACAGGCGGTTGTGGTTGCCCTCGTTGAACAGGTGGAGGTCGTAGTCGCTCAAGAGCGAGAAGCCATAGCGCACGGCGTGGTTCTTGACGAGAGGCATGGCTGGTCAGGTGCGCGTAATATCTAACGCCTCGGAGGCGGAAAACGCAACCCGCGTGCCGTCCCCGCTGGACTCCGTTGGAAGAATTGTAGGCCTCGAAAGCGTCTGATTCAAACAGCTTGGGGCGCGGAACCCGACGCACTCCAGTTTCTCTTCACATTCTTCCGTATCCGGACATTGTGAATCCCAGCGAATTACGGTACGGTAATCACAACTTTGCCTACCTGCGCATTCGACTCGAGATATTTATAGGCATCCACCGTCTGCGCAAACGGAAATATCTTCGCGATCTTCGGGTGAAACCGTCCATCCGCCAACCGGTCGTAGACATACTTCTTCGCCGCCGCGAGCTTCTCCGGATTGCGCGTGACCTCCATCAACGTATAGCCGCGAATGCTTAGCCCCTTACCCAGCGCCGTAAACAGCGGAAAGGGTGTGGGTTGCATCGAAAGCGCGCCATACTCAAAGACAATTCCGCCGGTTGCAGCGGCCTCGGCGAGCTTTTTCAGAGATGGCCCAGCAACCGGATCAAAGATTACGCGCGCGCCCTTGCCGCCGGTAATCTCCTGCACACGCGCCACGATGTCTTCTTCCTCAGTGGCGATCACGTGATTCGCACCCAGAGAAAGCAATTCAGCTTTCTTATTGCCCTTGCGCGTCGTTGCAATTGAAATAGCCCCCTCAGCTTTCGCAATCTGCGTCGCGGCAATGCCCACGCTGCTCGACGCAGCCGGAATCACCACGAAATCGCCTTTTGCCAAATGCGCAATCGCGATCAACGCCCCATACGCCGTGAGGTACTGCATCCAGACCGCTGCGCCCTCCGCCGGTGACAGCTTCGCCGGATAATCACCCAGAGCCGCAACCGGAGCAATTACCTCTTCGCCCAGCATGGCGTAGTCGTTCATGGAGAAGGCTGGAATCGTGGAGACCGATTTGCCCACCCAGTTCTTGTCCACATCCGGGCCAACCGCTTTCACCACGCCCGCCGCCTCATAGCCAATACCAGCGGGCAGCATCGGATGTTCGAGGTACTGGCCACGGACGAACATCAATTCCGCCCGGTTCAAGCCTACCGCCTGCACCTGTAACCGCACCTCACCCTTCCCGGGCTGCTTGGAGGTTTCCTCTTCAATCTTCAAAACCTCCGGTCCGCCCAACTTATGAAAACGAACAATCTTTGGCATGAATATCTCTCCTTGGGCATTGGATCGCCGATCGGTCGTGGAAGATTCGGAACGCCACAAACTGGAGGTCCCCCCGCATAGCGGGAGTGGTGGTAGTCATGACGCCTATGACACTCCCAGCGATCATATCGATTTCGCTATCGGCACCACTCTCCAGGGGATAAGGAATGGCCTTCTCCGTATGGGTAGGTACGGAGACTGCTCCAGCACCAAAGCTAATGCTCTTAACTTAATTCTCCCGCTAGGTTGTCAGCACCACAATGTCACTCGCTTTGAGAAGTAGCATTTCTTCCGCCTGTCGCAGGGATTGAGCCTAAGAATTCCAACCCCGCACGATGGGCTTTGCCTAAAAACTGCTGTTTGCCCAAAATCTCTTCTTCCTGCCCAAAAACTCGGCATCGTGGGGACAGATTTCTTGATTTAACCAAGGCCGTTGAGACGATCCGAGAGAAGAAGGCGCCGCACAAATGAAGGCAGCATGGTTGGTTGGAACATCAGCCAGCGCGCCCAAGAAGTCACGAAGTCTGTAATCCCAATAGCGGGCAATACCGAAGGTGATCAGTTGCAGCCAGAATTGGCCTCCCAATTCACCGGGTCGGGTGTTGGTGATGTGGCTAAGAGTGGCGTCACGATTCATGCCAGCGTAAACGGTAATCACCGTCCCGCCGGTGATCAAGAAGACTGCCAAGAAGATTCCGCCCAGAACCGGGAGTGGGTCGAAGGGATAGCTGGATGCTGAGAACGTGGCGGCGACGAAAAGAAAAAGGCTACCCATGATAATCGTCCGCATACGCCCGAGGGTGTTCTGGATGGGGCCCAAGTATGGCAGCACAAAGAATTCCTCCTCGGCGAAAACCAAAGCCTGCTGTCGGCCATGTTCACGATGTTTACTATCGGATTCGTGGGAGCGTCGATTCCTGCGTTCTTCTAGACTGCGGTAAGAGACCTCACGCAAAGAAGAAAACGGTACGTTGATTGCGAAAGAGAGGCCATTAGAGTAAGATTGTCTTACCATGGAAACCAAAGTATCGACCAAGGGACAAGTTGTTCTTCCCGGGCCCCTTCGCCGCCGACTCGATATTCGGCCAGGTGATCCTCTGGACGCGAATATCGAGGATGGACGAATTGTGCTGACGCCTCGCAGAAAACGTCCGCACCGAATAAAAATGGTGACTGACCCCGTCACCGGACTGCCCGCTTTAAGTGCGGGACCGAAGGCACCAACCATGAGCAGCAAGGAGGTTGAAGAAATTCTGGCAAACTTCCCATGATCTATCTGCTCGATGTGAATACTTTGGTTGCTTTGGGCTTCATTAACCACGAATTCCATGATCGCCTTGCCGCCTGGGTGCAATCCCAAAATTCGCCGAACCTAGCGAGTTGTTCGATCACCGAGCTTGGGTTTGTACGCGTGCTAGCGCAAGCCCCGGCCTACGGATTTACCGTGACTCAAGCTCGCACATTGCTGCTGCGCCTGAAGGAAGCGCGTACTTCTCCTCTCAAGTTCATCCCCGATGAACACGATGTTTCCTATCTGCCTGCTTGGGTCAGAGCACCCAAGCAAATTACCGATGGTCATTTAAGCAAACTCGCTACCGCAAATGCTGCGGTCTTGGCGACCCTTGACGAGAGCATCCCTGGATCGTATCTGATTCCGAGATAGCATTTTCTTTAATTGGATTGCTTTCCAGTATGGATTCAGCGGCAATCTTCGGCGGTTTGTTAGCGAATTCTATTGACTCTGATAACAAACTGAACCTTTGGAAGAGAATGCTCCGGCTGACGGCCGATTATCCGGCCAAGAGAGCCCGTCTTCTCCAACTTGCCGAGGGTTCAATGACTTGCCCAGGTTGTGGTTTTTCGGTGTGTCGCAAAAGGTGTCGTTATCCTCTTCCGCTACGCCGCCGATTCACTGCTTGGCGGACGGTAATCGAGCGCAGCGCGCACGATTTCCAGTTCGGGGTGCTGATAGTGCATCGCGGTCTTTGCGTCGCGGTGCCCCATCGTTCGCATTACGGCCGCGAGGTTGCCGGTTCGCATCAGAACTCGCGTGCCATAGTCGTGTCGCGCGCAGTAGAGAACCAATTCTTTCGGGAGGCCCGCTTTGTTGCGCGCTTTTCGGAAGAGATTGCAAATTGACCTCAGGTACCCTGATGCGGAGCGCTTTGACGGAAATACCCAGCCCTTTTGTCTCGCATCGCATCTGTTCCGCAGAATTTCGAAGACTCGCCCGCTCATCGGAACAAGTCGTCGCCCTTCTGCGGTCTTGCTGTCTGGCACAAAGATCACCCGGTTTTGCCAATCCAGGTTCTCGATACGCATCCGGAAGAGCTCTCTTTCGTTCCTCATTCCCGTGTCGCGCATCAACATGACGATGTCCCGGAAAAGTTCACGAGTTGGCGGGCGCCAGTTGCAAGCCAAAGCTCCCGTTATCAGTTTCCTTTCCGCTTCATCGTCAAGCCGGAGGTGTCGTCCATGCTCTTTCATCATTTTGATTTTCGGAGCGTGGCCGATCGCCTTCCACTCCTCCGCTTTGTGCAACATTCGTCGCAGTGTTCGCAAAGCACAGTTGGCATTCGCGGCCGAGCCAGGAAACTTCAATTGCTCGGCGCAATCACTTGTAATCTGATCGATCCTCAACACCGCAACGGATGTCGATTTTAGCAACCGCCATCCGTTCCGGTAAAACTTCCTGGTTTTCTCTTCGAGTCTGCTGTCGTTCACCCAACCGAGAAAACGATTAGCAAACTCCTGGAGAACAGCAGGCTTCGTTGGCAGTGGATCGGTTCTTTCTATCACCGAAGCCAGTTTCAGGCTCGCTATTTGCAGAGCCCTGACTGACCTCGTCTCCTGGGTTGACCCCCGGTAGCGATGACCTCGCACCGTGAAGTCATACCAATAGAACTTCGATTTGAGCTTCCTGAACAACTTCACGAGTTTCCTCCTTGCTGCCCGCACGGAAGCAACTCGCACGTTCTGCACGATCCAATCGTGAGAACGACAACATGATAGCGCAGTGGCTATTAAACGAATGGGTTCTTTTTGGCTACCCCGGCCTGAATGAAAAAAGCGGAGGTTCGATTAAAGAAACTGCTGAAGTCTTTCGCAGGTTTGTCGACTGCACCCTAGGGTCGTTGGCCTGCCGACGAAAGCACGAAAACCGCTAGGACCAGGAGCGCGACACCGACAACCTGAAAACGCAAAGGACGTTTGCCAGTGTTCTTCCATTCACCAGTTACAATCCCGAGGACACTTGCGGTAATGACGATGACAGAAGAAAAGAGCGGCCATCCGAGAACTGTGCCCCATGCGCCCAGTTTCCCCGCAGCAACACCGTATAGGGAAGTACTCCCAAACCAGAAGACCGCCATAACGAGTGCGTAGAACATGTTGATTGCCGATTCCGGGGCTCGAAACTTGGCCGAGCTCCGATTGGTTCTGAGAAGGTAGACGCAGTAGATTAGGTTTGGAATTGCTCCGCCCAACATGAGCGGGAGCCACACCACATTCGGCGACCACGCCGAATTTGCTCCGAACATTTCTGCACGCGCGATCAGCGGACCTCCGAACGCAACGCCGAAATTGACCATTGCGCCTCCGAGTCCACTGCAGACGGCGAAGAAGACTCCATTCACTTCTCGTGTTTGCGATGATCCTTCGAGAGACAGTGCAGCAGCCTGTTCTCTCAGCCGCGATGCTCTAGCACACATAAACACGCCAACGAGAAGTATGGCCACTCCAACCATCGCCGCAAGGCCAGGCAATGACCAGATCCTTTGCGAGTGCAGCAGGACCATTGGAACCAAGCTACCCACAGCCGCTGAAATTCCCATCGCGATCGAGAACGTTAAAGCGATGCCGATACTGTTGGTAGCTAGTCCAAAGCAGAGTTGAGAAACTCCCCAACCAAGTCCGAAGCCAGCAATCGTCAATATCAACACGATACTGCTGCCAGAGTAAACCGCAAACAAGTGGGGGATGGCGCTAAAAGCGCAAACAGGCGGAAAGACAACGAGCGCAAAGATACTCCAAAGGAGCCATATATTCTCCCATGCCCAGCCTTTTGTGAATTTCATCGGAACAGTAAAGCTCCCGTTCACCATTCCTGCCACCATCAGCAAAATGAGGCCTGTTGTCGCATTGTCCATGTTGTTCGCTTTCGAATCGAGACAACAAACTTTCTATTTTCTCCTGCCCCGGATTGTTTCAGCGGCTGGGCTCAGTCAGAACGATGCACGCTGGGTCAGGAACATCAGCAACGATTCTTGGTTCGCCCAACCGGGCGAAGCGCGAATCAATCCGAAAGGCACTAATGTTGCCGCTGTTCTGATTCGCAACGTACAACACATCACCGGCAGCGTCGATAGTGAAGTGGCGAGGGCATTTACCGGTACTTCTGTGACAAACTAGCTTGAGATATCCCGTTGCTGCATCAATCGCAACAACCGCCAAGTTGTCCTGCCCTCGATTTGTCACATAAAGAAATGCCCCATTTGGATGAACTTCGATTTCTCCAGACAAGTTTTCAGCAACAATGGACGGTGACAAGATTGAGAGCGTCTGTATGTGGCTGAGTGTTCCAGCGCTAGCCTCGTACTTGAAAGCGGCGATTGAACCCTTCAGTTCATTGAGAACGTATCCAAATTCTCCTTCAGGGTTAAATACGAGGTGCCGAGGACCAACAGCGGCTGGAAGCTCGACCTCCGAGATCTGAACAAGACTTCCTAAGCCGTCGAGCTGATAGCCATAAATCGTGTCGAGTCCAAGATCGGTGACAAATACGTATTTCCCTGCAGGATCGGATAAGACCTGATGAGCATGTGGCCCTTCTTGCCGCGGATGTTTTGATTTGCTCGAAGGATGCTGAACGAAGGCGGTCAACTCCCCGATAGCGCCATCTGACTCCAGATTGAAGACGGATACGGTACCGTCGCCATAATTAGCAGTGAATGCCCATTTCCCCGATGGGTGAATGCATAAATGGCAAGGATAAGTCCCGCGAGTCGATCGGCGATTTATTGCCCTGAGAAGCCCCGAGCCGGGATCGATCGCGAATGCAACGATCTCTCCGCCGCGTTGGTTCCCGACGGCTTCCACCTCACTCACGGCATAGAAGAAAGAAGCATTCGGGTGCAAAGAGAGGAATGAAGGGTTGACAATCTTATCGTTTGTGCCGACAAGGGTCCAATCGTCGGGAGTTGAGGCCGCCGAAAACGCATAGATGCCCGCGCTGCCGCCACCCGTGTAGGTGCCAACGTAGGCAAATCGAGAGTTGGCGGTCAATCGACCGATTCCAGAAGCTGACTCTTTGCGCTTCGCCCGGCAGGCGCAGTGGAACCTGAATCTTGCTCGACGGTAACCTGATGCCCTCCGAACTTGTTCCGCAAAACCGCGAGCAGCTTATCGCCGAAGGGTTCTTTTGTTCGGGACCGATAACGCCATTGGAGGGCGAGGGCGGTCACCGGCATCGCCGTGCTAGTGTTGAGACCTTCTTCAATTGCCCAGCGGCCGGTTCCGTTGTCTTCCACATAGGGCGCGACACCGCTCAGCGTGGGATTCTCGGCCAAAACTTGGCCGATGAGTTCGAGCAACCACGAGCGAATCACGCTGCCCTGTTGCCAAATAACCGCGATACGCGCCGGATCCAGCTCGAACTCAGGCCGATGCTGCATGAGTTCAAAGCCCTCAGCCATTGCTTGCAGGATTCCGTATTCCATCCCATTGTGGACAGTCTTGACATAATGCCCCGCGCCGTTTGGCCCAACTCGTCCCCAGCCGCGATCTGGTGCGGGCGCGAGAGTCTCGAAGATTGGTCGGAGCTGTTCGATGGTTTCCTGCTCGCCGCCGATCATCATTCCATACCCGTTTTTATTGCCGTAAATGCCATTGCTTGTGCCGATATCAAGGAAGCGAATCTGTTTTTCTTTCAAAAGTGCCGCATGGTGAAGAGCATCTTTGTAATTGCAATTGCCCCCATCGATGAGGATGTCGTCCTTTTCGACTATTTCTGAGAGCCGCCTGATGGTTTCAAATGTGGGAGCTCCGGCGGGCAACATCACCCATACGATCCGCGGCGGTTCAAGCTTCGTCACGACGTCCTCAACCGAAGTCGCTGGCGTCGCCCCTAGAGCGACAACTGTGGCGACCGTTGACGGATCGCGATCATGGACGACGACTTTGTGGCCAGCGCGGAGCAGCCTCTGGACCATATTTCCGCCCATTCGGCCCAGTCCAATAAATCCAATCCTCATGACGTTTCCTCATTTCTCCAAGTGAATTTGTGAATGTCGTAAATTGGCCAAATCCGTAAAAGACGGCTCCAGCCGGTGATAGATGTCCTCAAAGAGTTTTGCGAGCTCGATATAAGAGAGGTGCCGCTCTTTGTCCGGGTGAAATCGTTCGTCTACTTGAACCTGATTCGGAATTTCCTTCAATTCCCGCAGGAATCCCAGCCCGTGCATAGCCAACAATGCCGCCCCGTAACTACAAGCTTCCTGAACTTTGGGTGTCAGCACATCATGACCAAAAGCGTCCGCGATGATTTGTCTTATTCCAGCCATCCCAGCAAAACCACCGGACACCCTGCTCTCATGAGGTTTCATCCCGAGTCGTTCAAGAGAAAGGAAGAGACTGCATACAGACAGAACGATTCCTTCGATGATGGCGCGAATGAAATGTTCGCGCTTGTGATGAAGGCCAACTCCAAAAAACACTCCCTGGGCATCAGGCGTTCGTCCCGGAGCACGTTCCCCGGCGATAAATGGAAGGAAGATCAATCCGCCCGCGCCAATTGAGACCTTGAGCGCCGATTCGATGTCGCGTTCCAAAGAATTTTGTTCCGAACTCTTACCCAGACCGCTAACGCCCGGAAAATTCTCGTTGAACCAGCGAAGAGCAATACCTCCCGTGCTGCAAGGACACCCCACCAGCCATCTTCCCTCTGTGAAGGCGTAACAAAACGCTCCGCTGGATATTGTGTCGACTATCGGAGACGATGCAAAAACACGTAAGCCGCTGCTGGTCCCAATCGTTACGCTACAAGAAGGAAGATCGAAGGCACCGACGCCAAGGTGGGATAGGATCGCGTCACTTGCGCCCAGAATTATTCGAATATCAGCTGGCAATCCCATCGCGGCGGTAAAGTCGCGATGGATTCCGCTGTCGATCCTCTGCAGCGGTGAAGCCGGCACGCTTAGTTGCGTGGCTCGGATGTGCGCGAGGTCAAGCGCCTCTGCATCCCAACGGAGGTCGCACACGTTGAACAGCCCTGTTCCCGAAGCCGTGCTGTAATCGACGACCCAACTGCCGCACAGCTTGTGTAGGACGTACTCCTTGATGGAAATGAACTTCGCAGTCCGGTCGAAGATTTCCCGCCGTTGGTCATAAAACCACATGATCTTCGGCAGAGGAGACATTCCATGGAGCGGCATTCCTGTTCGCTGGTACAACATCGATCCCGCAGAACTTTGTCTTAGAATTGCCGCCTGTTTTGAGCTCCGGTTGTCTGCCCATGTGAGAACTTTGCTCAGAGGACGCCCTGTGTCGTCAACTGCGAGGAGACTGTGGAGTGCTGTGCCAATACTTATTGCAGCAATCGACCTTGGCGGAACCTCGGCTCTCTCGATAGCACTGCGGATGCACGACAGCATCGTTTGGAAAATCGCGTCTGGATCTTGTTCCGCCCAACCAGGGTTGTGTGACAAAAGAGGAGAAGAATAGACCTCTCCGTGTACAGTTGGATTGCCTTCAGTAGACAGGACGCAGGCCTTTACACCTGTTGTGCCTAGATCCACTCCAACCACAACATCGCGCACCGCTGCTTTATTCGAGGTTGGCATGACGTTTCCACATGGTGGCACGATCAATGTGCTCTGCTTCTGCCAGTGCTAGACATAGCGAATCCAGGATAAGCAGCGCCTGCTGCTCGAAGAGGGAACCGGCAAACTGCGCGGACTTAATTGCCACGCCGAGCGCTCTCTTGTTCGCGAAATTCCGTTTGGAGGGAGCTGGAACAAGGAGCGTACATTCTGCGATCTTAGATAGTGTCGAGCGCTGTTTGGCAGTAATAGCAATCAACTTTGCGTGGTTTAGCAGGACGCTTTCTGCAAGAAGACAGGTAACCGGAGTCTCACCCGAGGCGGAGATCGCAATCATCCAATCTCCTTTCCCAATCGGGGGAGTGGTTGTTTCTCCTACCACGAACGCTTCCTTCCCAGCGTGCGTCAGACGCATGGCGAACATTCTGCCAACGAGACCCGATCTTCCTTCTCCCACAACGAAGATCCTCTTGGCTCGCTGGAGATTGTTCAAAACCTCTTGTAACGACACTCCGGTGACTCGCGACGCACAGGCTTCATTCTCGCGCAGTACGATCCGCAGTAACTCTTTGATCTTCTCGGCCGGTTTTGCTTTGGCGTCGGTTGATTTCATTCTGACGACCAGGCCGTGCGGAAGTCCGCGTAAATTGTGAGCCCACCATCAATAAAGAGCGTTTGACCGGTTATGTACGAAGCTTCATCCGAACATAAGAACGCAGTTGCCGCGGCCATTTCCTCGGCGGTGCCTACGCGGTTGAGAGGAATGTGTCGAACAACCTCCTGATACTTCACCGGATTTTCAACCCAGGGACGGTTGATGGGTGTAGCGGTTGCTCCGGGCGCAATTGCGTTGACTCGAATGCCGTGCTGCGCGAACTCCAGAGCCAAGGTGCGCGTGAGATTTCCTGTGGCTCCCCTGCTGGCTGAATATCCCAGGTAGTTGGGCTTTGGAATGATCTGATGGACGCTTGAAAGATTGATAATCACACCGGGTGTTCGCATCGAAAGAAAAGAGGCAATCGCCTCGCGCGCACACATGAAGGCCCCTCGCAGATTGACGTCTAAGACGGCGTCGAAATCGGAAAGGCTGAGTTCCTGCGAGGGCTTGGAAAAGTGAATTCCCGCATTGTTGATCAGAATATCTAGCTTTCCAAACTCCTTTGCGGTGGTGCGAATCATACGCTGGACATCATCTTCCCGAGTTACATCTGCCTGGACTTCAGTCGTCCTAGGCGTGAACCCTATCTGATCCGACTGAGAGGCCGCCGCGTGAGCCAATCGTGCTGTTTCTTCCGCGGCTCCTTTGTCGTCGAGGTAATCGATCGCAACATTACATCCTTCCTGAAAGAGACGAATTGCGATGGCTCGCCCGATTCCTGAGGTCGCACCAGTAATGAGCGCAGTCTTGCCCCCAAGTCCTTTCATAAATTCTCCGATTGAAAGAGGGCATTTTTTCCGATCACGCGAATTGCCAGGCTAAATTTTTCGGCTTCATCAGGTGCCAACATGCGAAGTCGACCGGCAGCTCTTGCGCGAACTCGACCCTCCGGAAGGCAGTTCGCGGGTTCGATACCCATTACGTAATCTCGAAAGCCCATCTGTTTCCATTGAGTCATGTAGTTCAAGGTTCGAGAGTCGAATGCGAATTCAACACCCAGCTGAAGCCGTGGGTTGGAGACTGCAGCTACCAGCGGTGTCTCTGAGCGCGGCAGTACGTGGGTAAAGACTTGTTCCTTGTAGCCCGGCGTAGGCTCTTGCATTTTCTGCCAGTCGGCTACTTGGCTGACAGGAGTCGCAGCCAAGACCTCAGTCGCCGGACTCGTCACTAAACTTTCGGGGGAAATGATGGGCCATCCGAGATTGCAGTGATAGAACACCATCAATGGAGACGGAAATCCGCCGAGATTTCTCACTTCGTCGTGGATTCGAATTTCGGCCTTGCCGACCGTAAACTCCAACTCGCGCGTCAACTGGAGCCTGTATCCGAAGATGACCAGTTCGTCGACCGTGCCGCTGAGCCGCATTGTCCATTCGTCGCTATCGCGAGACCATTGCCGATGAATCTGAATGTCATAGGCCGGGATATGTCCGATGCGTCCGTGAAGACCTAACGGTTCACCGTTCTCCGGATCTTCTGAAGGCACAGCGTGTCCTGCGTGGGTCAAACCGCAGAGCGCCAGCAGACCGCCGTGAAATGTTCGACGCCAACCAAGGCCCTCCGGCTCGTAATACGAAGGATGAACGGCTCCGCTGCCGCTCTGCCAAGCCAAGGGGACGCCGTGAAAGGTTGCAGTGCCAATGTCCATTGCACGATCCAGCAAAACAACAAAATCGAGGCCGCTACCAGTGCGTACCGAAGCAGTCCTGGTTCCCCTTTCCAATCCGTCCTCTAAGGTTCCGAGCCGGATGTCAGCGATCTGCCGAAAATCACCGGTCAGAGCTTCTAGCTGGTGATGTGTGTAGTCCTGCCCCCAAAGCTTCATTGTTTGTTCCGATCGAAAACGGAGTTTTTCAATGGTGTACGAAGCCTCAATGCAAAGGCTCTAGAGTGCATGAGCGTGCACAAAACGTATATTGTCAGACACATACATGCATTGTCAAGTATAATAATGCACAAACATGCAGACATGGGCCCAAGAGAACTGGCGAGTGAAAGTCACCATCCACCCGAGCTTACCCCCCCTATCTCGGTGTTCGAAATTGGAGGAGTCAGACCTGAATGGTCGTCAACCCCTGAGTACGGTACGGCTCCAGGGTCTCGGCGCTGACAGATTGTTCGGTGATCAAACTGCTGAGTTCGCTGATCGGGCAGATGATGTACGGCGAAACCGTTCCAAGTTTCTCGGCAGTGCAAAGGGCGACAACCTCAGCGGCAGAGCTCACCATTGCACGCTTGACGTCCGACTCCTCACGAAACGCAACGCTCGCGCCGTACTCCCAGTGGAGGCTACGCACACCCAGAAAACAAATATCAGCGCGTATTGACTGAATCTCCTTTGCAGCTGCTGCCCCTACCATCACCGGGGACTGTCGAAACAATTGGCCGCCGACGACAAAAACGTCCAGGTTCTCGTACTCAGAAAGCGCGGATGCGACCGGAAGCGCTGTCGTAATGATTGTCGCCCGGAGCGAGTGTGGCAGGTTTAGGGCTACCTGCAGAGTCGTTGTCCCTCCGTCAAGAATTACGACTTGGCCGTTCCTAATCATTTGAGCGGCTGCCTTACCGATTGCCACCTTTGCCCCAGACGAATCCTGCAGACGTACCGCAAATTTTGTCGAAGTCGAAAGAATCGGCAGAGCGCCTCCATGAACCCGCTGCAATTGGCCGGCATCACCAAGCTCGCGCAGATCCCTGCGAATGGTATCTACCGAGACATTCAGGGCGGCACTCAGCTCGTGAGCGAGAACCTTGCCTTGCCGATTTAGGGTCGAGAGGATGTATCGACGTCGCTCTACGTTGAGCATTGGCGAGTTGCCGGAATGGCTCTGAATCTGCATGAGTATTCGTGTTTCTTCGTGTTCTAAGTGTAGACGGCTCCGATGGCCAACACAAGCCAAAAAAGGCGCGGCGCCGGAACCAGTCTGCGATTACCCGTGTCAGATCCAGCTCGCGAAACCGCTCGGGAAGAAGTGAAGATTGATCGAACAAAGAGGAAAATGGTGTTCTTGCGAGTTGACCGCTGGCAGTAAACATCACGACCGGTGGACGTGCCGCGATGGGACAAGCCCTTATCATCTAAAAAATAGGCTTGGTAAGATCCTTAGTTCTTACCTGACTCGAAACCAGTCGTAACTTCGGACCGACGTAATCCCCTCTCATCGAGTCCGCTGCCGGGAATGCATCGCTTTTGTGGTGTGCCGTTGCTGTGCCACATTGTTCTTCCGGATCCAGCTTAACCCACAGATTTGCTGCGTAGCGTCGGAGTAGCTTCCGTGCGGGCTGGTTGTTGGCAAGTCATTGATGTATTTGCTGATTGTAACCGAGAACGTCTTCAGGTCGTCTAACGGCCGATCATCCGTCTTTCCTTCGAATCCCCGCCTTGCGGCCCAGGCAGTGTGCGAGGAGTGGGCCTCTGTTGCGAGCCACAGAGGAAATCTCTACGGCTCGCAAAGTTGGCCAGACCATCGTCCCTAGGAGATTCAGAACTGGATCGACTGTGGATGGCTAAAGTCTCGCTCTCGTGCGTCCGCTGGCATACAAGCCAAGATGATATCAGTGAACACTTCTGCATGGACATGCAGCCGTCAGTCGCCGGCTCACCTAGTGATGCGCTCTGGTTTGTCCAGAACTATATGTTTCCACCAAGCCAGGCAGAGCTGTTGTCGGTGAGAGGAACATATAAGAAGCATGACTCACGCCAAGAAGAGCGGCCGAGCGCGGAGTCTCTTACAGGCTACGATACCGAAGCTGACCGCGACTACGAAACCTAAATCACGGAAAAACTTACCCAACGCTGATCACCTTCTGACAACACTGCTAAAATGCGGACCCATATGGCATTCGAGGAAATTGTCGTAACCACTCCGCTTAAACGTAAGGTTAAGGTTCAGATGAAGAACCTCGGTGATGATGTTTGGGATACATCGCTCTTTTACGCGAACCAGGTCCGCCGAGTGGGAAAATTCAAAGGTAAGGACTTCGCCATAGACGCTGCGACAAAAAAGGCAGTAGAGATCGCCGATGCGCCGCCCTCCACCGGTGCGGTCATCTGCGGGAACGATGACCCCGCCTGCAAGAAACCTATCACCTGTACGCATAAAGCTCCCCGTCCAAGAGCATCAAAGAAAAAACCCTCTTGAAATCCTCCGGGCGGAAGGAGTCCAGTTGAGGACTAGGAAGGCTTACAGATAGATCACCGAAGCGCGCAATGGATACTACCCAAAGGTTGTCGGGCAGGCGGATATGTCCCATCTGCCACGAAGAGTTCACCGACTACAGCGATATCGCGCCGGATCACAACAATCCCAAAGGAATGGGAGGAGCGTAGAGAGAAGATCATCCCGACAATATCCAAGCAACACACCGGTGGTGTAACGAAGACAAGGGATCAAGCAGAATGAATGTATGACGGGCGATCGACCATCGGCCAAATACTCCGAGTGGCCGTCGGTCATGCTGGAATTCAGAATGAAGATTGCATCAAGCTTCCAAACAGGCAGAGTTCTGTCGCACCAACCCTTCCGAGCTCACGGTCTTTTGAGATTGAGCAAATTATTAGCGGCCGATTGCCGACCCAAACGAGTAAACCTAAGGATGCGCCGGCTGAGCTCGAGAGCTGCCGGTTATGTAGCGTCAGTTTTCAATTACAGCAGAGGTCATTTCTGCGTCAATGAAAGTAAACGTAACCCTAGACCCCTCCTGCACATTTAGTACCAAGGGAGGACGGAAGCAGGCGATGCAGACGCCATCTTTGTGCCGTACGCTCGGATACACGATCCCTGCTGAGCCACTGGTCAACAGTTTAAGTCCGAGCGCTTGGGAATCGGCGTAGCTGTTCGGGTCTAAGCAGTCCACAAAATCTGCGTCTTCTCGAATGTCATGAAATTTATGTCTGAAATCGGCGAGATAGTCGATATAGGAAAATACCTCTTCCGCATTCCATCCGACTTCCTTCAACTCGGCGGCCCGATGAAACGCCACTTCTGTTTGCGCAGTCTGCATTTCGAAAGCCGCATACCATGCTCCTCGTCCCGCGCCATTGAAGCGTCCTCCGGAAGGATTGGGGAGAGTAAAGGAGGCATTCACGATATGCGCCAGCTGGAAGCCGGAAACCAGCTCAATCGCGCTGATGCCCGGTAACCTGCCACTCTCGCCAAGCAATCGATCGTTCGTCGCGCCTTCCAGCTCCGTGAGGTCGCGGAGCAGATCGTCGTCGTCCTGTGCGAGAAGATTGAGAATCGGCCTGCCACGATCGCTGTAGCGATAGGGAATTAGACGATGAGTCGTATCCTGTTCTATCTTGACCTGCTTCGGCAATTTCATCTGCCGCCACGACGTGCGTCCAACAGTTGGCGAACTCTCAGAAAGGCAGGGATGCCACCCTTCCTCAAGTAATTGAGGGGCGAATCTCCTCCAAACATTGGATTCGTGTTCGGCAGCGCGATCCAGGCATCTGCAAGCTTCTGGCCGTAAAGAATGTTCAGCGCCTTATAGATCCCGATCAAAAGCGAAATTCGGGTGAGCTGATCTCCACCCAGTGTCTTGGTAGCTTGATTCTTGAGGGCGTAGAAACTGCCGCTGGATATGCCGCCCAGCAAAACTCGGGTATCCTCGTCCCGTAATTTCCAATGCTTCGCGATGCGAAGAAGACCTTGGATGGCAGCCGGACTCAGTTGGGTTCGGTTCTCCTTTCTCGACAGATCGACGGCTACATCCGACGAGAAACCCACAACGGCCTGCTGCATCGTAGTCATAAGCTAGTCTCCATTTATGACTAAATATTACTCCAAAATTGATGAAACGACAATAGATCTTTTCGATTGTTCCGCATATCTTGTTCATTTTCAATCGATTAAACAGAGTGCAGTTAATCCTGTCGGCGATGATTCGGTTGTTTTCGAGGAGAACTTTGTTGAGATCCGAGTTATTCAAATTCACGTCCCCGTGTCCACTGAAATGCAACACCTGCACGTCCGATTCGTTGAACAATTTCTCAACATTCGGAAGATCAGCGGGCTTGACCAACGACACTAGCTTGGGAAAGGACTGTTGAAGCTCCACCGCTTCTTGTGCCGCCCAAGCCAGCGTGTCTGGCGGAGGATAGTCAGGATTTAGTCGATTATGCACGCTGAAACGAGAATTTTGTTCTGGTTGGATTCGTTAAGCAGCGGTCTTGAGGCCGACTGCGGATAAGAGAGCGTCGAGATGGTCGGTGAGCCGTTGATAGAGGCGGTCAAGTTGACAACGTTTGTCCGGGGCGAGGTTGCGATCGCCGGGAAAGGGCTGCAGAAGACCGGCGGTGAGCGGAGCATAGATACGCTCGAACAACTTCAGG
>Ga0208688_1000158_pt1 | contig 56102 bp, 60 predicted proteins | sample June2015DPH_6_15_FD_184696 | JGI IMG/M metagenome (GOLD analysis project Ga0208688, IMG submission 184696) | Peatland microbial communities from SPRUCE experiment site at the Marcell Experimental Forest, Minnesota, USA - June2015DPH_6_150... | ecosystem: Environmental > Terrestrial > Soil >... | reverse complement strand
GCGTGGCCATGGTGTGGGACAAGGGGCCTCCTCCGGTGGTCTCTTGGAACCGCTACCATCCTGAGCACGAGAACATCATCTGGTGTGGGAAAGGCGCTCTACCTGGTGGAAGTAACAAGCGGTGGTTTGGCGCCAAGAACGAGACCACGATGTGGCGCATACCGATCCAGGACCGCGGCCACAAGGTACACCGCGCACAGAAACCCGTCTCACTGTATGAACGTGCCATGATCAACAGCAGCCACCGAGGCGAGATAGTTGTGGATCCCTTCGCAGGCTCCGGCCCATGTTTGGCTGCAGCTGAGAAGCACGACCGCAAAGCCTACCTCATGGAAATCGACCCAAGGTACTGCGACGTCATCGTCAAATGGTGGATGGCATTAACTGGCGAGAAACCGAAACTCGCACGTATGGTACCATCCTAGCGGTATCCAGTATGGTACCACATGATACTAGGTGAGAGGTTTTGACACCCCCCCATAGAGTGCGCCGCAAGGCTGTCCATAATGAGGTTACAGTGGCACAGCGGCAGCGCAAGGTCATGCGTTACTGGATCATGGGCCTGGGCCCCGAAGAAATCACCGTGCAGACCAAAGGATCTCACGCAACCGTCTACCGCGACCTCGAGGCCATCAAGAAGCGCTTGGCAAAGCAGGTTCAGGCTGCCGACCTATACACGTTGCAGAGGGCGTTTGCTGAGCTCAATGAGGAGTACCGAGAGGCTTGGACTCTCTACCACAGAGCCCCGATGCCAAGCCAGAAGGACGACGACGATCGCTTGATCAAGGCCCTGCTGATCGACCGCGTTCACAGGGTTGTACTGGCCAGATGCAAGCTTGCTGGATTATTCTCAACTACAGCCATCAATCGAATAACCATGGTTGAGACTGCTGCGGGGCGGGGTATTCGAATTGAACGCCTCACCTTCGACGAGCAAACGAACCTTGGCGTTGAAGAGTTAGAGAACAATGAGGGGCTTAGAAGGAGCGAAGGCCTCAACCCGGCAGATTAGCATCAAGCAGGCCCTATACGAGACCGTAGCCCTCCGCCGGATCCTCGAACGCCAACTCGAAATCGAACTCGTTGAGCCTCAACGCTGGGTATCTACGGAGATAATGAAAGCCGCCATCGTGGGGGGCAACGCCGAAATTGACATGCTCTGGTGCCGGCGGTTCGGCAAAACTGAGATGCTTGTCGACACAGCGCTAACATTGGGCGTGTATTACGCACATCGCGTCTGCCAGAACTTCCTGATTGGGATCGTGAACCCTGCCCGCAACGAACAGTCCATCATGGTCACACGCCTGCGCCTGCAGGAGAGAGTCACCAAGTTAGAGCCATGGCTGCAGCTGACATGTGGCATCTCTAAGATTCTTGGAGACGGCAGAAAAACCCCCGACCTAATCCTCCGAGACTCGTCCGGTTCGGAATGCCAAATCAGAGCCATCAGCGCTGACCCTTCAGCGCACGAGAAAGGCGCTGGCTTCAACCTGATGCTGTTCGAGCAGGTTGAGGAGATGGACGAGACAACCATGAAGACGGTTCTCTTCCCGATGGCTGCAGGGGAAGAACTTCAATGCGTTCAGGTCCTCGCAGGCACGCCAGGTCTCGAGGTCTTGAACAGTTACTTCCGCGACCGAACCCGGGACCTCAAATATCCGTTCCTAGTCGACCACAAGGCCGCCGGCCAATTCCGCCCGTCCTATCGTGCCTGGGTGGAGATCGAGAAGAAGCGCCTCAGCGAGGATTCGGACGAGTTCAGAACCCAGTACGGCTGCGAATGGATCCAGCTCCGCAACAAACTCATTGAACGAGAACAGCTTCGCCTCCTAGCGACCGCCTACACCAGCAGCGCTGCGAACGCCCGGTATGCTGGAACTGATTGCGCGAAGCAGGTTGACCGCACCGTCTGCACAGTCCTGGAACGTTCAGGCATGAACCTGATCATCCTCGACTGGCTGGAGCTCGAGGGCACGAACTACGAGGACCAAGCCGACCTAATCGCCTCGTTCCTGAAACCCTACAAACCTACCGCCAACGTGGTCGACGCCACGGCCACCCAGGACATGATTGTCGATATGCTGGCCAGCCGGTGCCGAGGCATCTGCAGAACGGAAGGTTTCAAGTTCACTGCTGAAAGCGCAGACCAACTCTGGAAACTGTACGAACGTGAACTGCACCAGGGCCGCTTACAATACGTCGCCCCGAAAGATCCGGAGCCTGAGGCTCTAACTCGGTGCCGTAACCGCTTCCTCGAGGAGCATCAAGACGCGGAGCGCAAAGTGAAGGCGAACAAGTTGAAGATTGGCGCTCCCGATCGGCGAGGGGCGCATGATGATTACGTGGCCAGCGCTGCCCTAGCAGTGTATGGCGCAGCTCACTCTACAGCATATCCGCCTGGAAGCCGACCGACGACTCGTAGTTTCTGAAAATGGTACCACATTGGGCTTATCGTGAATGGTACCATGCGAAAGGTTGTCGTCGAGGATCCTAGCGGCTGCCTCATGTGGATCCGAGACGAGCAAATCGAAGGAAAGGCGTCGATTCTCTGCACTCAATGTGGTTGGCATGGTTACTTCAAAGATGTGAAAGTGCGAACGGAATTTCCAGAAGTGAATGAACCATGAAGTGCGCCGGCTGCGAACAGGATTTCGCTTCTAGCTATCTGAAGCCTTGGACGTACGCCGAACCAATCGCTGGCCTCGCAGTGCTTCACACGCTTCAACTCTGCCGTTCATGCTTCCAGGAACGAAAGAATCAACCTCGAATCGCAATCCGTCCGGTGAGAGTTCCATGAAGAAGACGGTCAAGAAGCCAGCCCCCGACAAACCTCCTAGGCTCTCCGTCGCGGTAGCAAGCGGAGGAAACCAAGTCGTCAACACGCCGAACCTGCAGCGCGACATCGAACGCCTGATTAAGAAACACCCAGGCCTCAAACAACTCGGCCACGCAGTCACAATTCATGCAGGCCGAACAGGCACCCACACAATCAATCTCCCGCATAACCCAACTTACTCGGAAATCGGCATCGAAAGCAGCGACCTACAAGGCTCCACGCTGCGAGCTCTCCAGACGCAGTTCGAGGCTGAGCAAGCGTCCAAGGTGATGTTCAACAAGTGGCTGTCACCGACCCTTCAAGCCTACGCTGCCATGAACATCTATCTGCGAGAGTACCGCCGCAACTTCCTCATTCGAGGCAGCATCAACACGATCGCGTACTGGGCCACGAAAGAAGGCTTCGAAACCAGCGTGGAACCACCGAACCCGGAAGGCATGACTGATGAGGAACTCGCCAAGTTCCGTGACGAACACGCAGATCTCAAGAACTTCATTGACCGCATCAACAAGAAAGTTCGGTTTCCGTACAAGCTGCGTGTCGCCATAATCAAACAGAAGATTTACGGCAGAGCAGGCTTCGAAATTGAATACGACAACAAAGGCTTACCGATACGTCTGCTAGGGCTTGACAGCCAGCTATTCATCGGCATCGAACCTCTCGTTGACACGAACTGGATTCTGCGCGGATTCAGCTTCCGCGGCATGGGTAGCAGCTTCGAGCAACCCTTCTACAAACCCAACGAAGCCCTGTTCTTCACGAACGACGAGCTCGAGGACGATTGGCAAGGGCTCTCAGAAATCGAACCAGTCCTTAAGGAAGCACAGCTCGACGACAAAATCATTCGAGAAGACATAACCGAAGCCGCCACCACAATGTGGGCAGGCCAGATGGTTTGGCTGCTCGACAGAAGCAAGCTCCCGAACCTGAGCGACGGCGAAGTGCAGGCGGTGATGGACAATCACATCGCCTCCATTAGACCCGGCAAGCACATCGCCACAGAAGACGTTTGGAAAGCGGTCCCTGCAGAGCTCCGCGTCAATCTACTGCAGCTTCTCGCCGTGCAAGACGCGGTAGAACGCAGAATCGTAGGCAACTTCGGCGTTCCAAGATTCATGCTGAACATCGAAAAGCAACTCAACAGGGCGACGGCCTACGCGGAACTCGAGGCCTTTGTGGACGGCCCAATCACCGACCTGCAAACGACCTTGAAGGGCAAGATTGAATCACAGTGGTACGATCTTCTGACTAGGATTTTCTTCAAAGCGAAACCTGACACGCCCCTCGAGACTCTCCCCGCCCACGTAAGCCACAACTGGAACGAAATCAGGACGACGGATTGGTTCCAGTTGATCACCAGCGTAAGCGCAGCATACGGCGCCGGCTGGATCGACCAGGAGAAAGCGTTCGAGATGATGCACGATGGCCAGAAAACGGACTTCGACCCCGACCAGTTGAAGGACGACCTCACCGGCGAAGTCAAGCATCAACTTCCACCTCACGCTCAAAACCCCGGAGGATCAACCGGATTCAATCGTGCGCCAGGGCTCTTGCCCATGCCTCCCATGCTGGCCGGCAGCACCGCCTCCACGAAAGCCACATCGCAGGAACGAGGCCTCAAGCATCAGCTGCGCGGCATCCTAGTGAAAGTCAGACAGGGCAACCTCACGGAAGCACATGCTCTCGTTCAAGCAGGCAAACTAATCGAGAATCATGAGCAGCGAGTCAGAGACGCCAGCCTTCAGGAACTGCAAGCGCAAACAGGCATGAAGCTCGATTCAGTCCCGCCGGAAGTCGCTCATCATCTTCGCACCTGGCACGATGAAACCATGAAGGCTTTCCAGCTTGTCCTCGCAGACGCCAAGAAAGCCTGACTACTGGGTAACCCCCAAGGGCTTAGCTGCTAGAGTCGACGCGATCGCGCACAACTTCGTTTGGGGCAGCTTCAACGAAACCCTACTGCTCGCCGCCGGCAGCCAGATCGCAATCGACCAAGAAGCGTACACCTGGGACACACAAGGCGACGAAAAGGTCTGCGATGTCTGTGACGGCAACGAGGCAGACGGTCCCTACACTCAGGACATGGTCCCAGACTTCCCCGGGCATGTGAATTGTCGCTGCATGCTCTCAGTCTCACCCGAATCCATCGGTGAAGCAACATGACTGCAACATGTGATGACTGCGGTCACCAAACCAGCAACTACCACGTCCTGCAAGGCCGCGTCCTCTGTCCTCCATGTCGAAGAAAGCAACCACCTATGAGTTGAAAGGAAAAATGATGCATGGACACTTCATCGTTGAAAGAGAAATGCCATATCAAAATCGACTTGTCAGATGCCCCAAATGTAACGGCTATTTCATTTCTGCCGTAGACCTTGAGAGAAACGACCTTACTCACTGTATCTGCCCTGTCTGCGGTGATAACACCATCTACGTCTTTCCTTCCGAAACTTTGCGATTATTGGAGAGAGCGCCATGCCAGTAGACGTAACTGAGAACTTCATTCACATTCGAGTCCTAGACCCAGCGCAGTTCCAGACCTGCCGCACCACCGACTTCGACGGCAAACTCCCAACAGGGATCCGCGCCAAGTATTGCCAACGCAAAAACGGCAGCTGGGACATCCAAGCCTACCTCTTCGACCGCAAGCACTGGGAAGAAGGAAAAGCGAAGACCTGGGTCGAATCCCACAAACCAAAGCAAGCAAGAATGAGCTATGAAGCAATCGGTGAACCATTCGAACTCCAAGGCAAACTGTTTCTCAAGATTCCAATTATGCCTGACGGCCAAAGCCTGAACGAGTGGGGCGTCACACCTGAAGCACGAGCTCGCTGCGCCTCAACCGTCCTGGGAAAGAAGCTGCTGGGACCACCGACGCCAAACATCCCTGGGGATCCGACAGTCTGCCGCACCTGCGGCCCCGACAAACCACACGCTCAGCCTCCTGAAGGATGGGGCGAGTACGGCCACTTCGTTGACTTCACGAACAACGGGAAGACCTACGGCATCGCCGAGATCACGGCTCCTGATGAGGAAGTCAGGCAAGCAATCAGAGAGAGACGTCTAAGCGCTGTCTCGCCTTCAGTGTTTCCGAAGGCAGGTTTCTATGACGATAAAGGCCTCATCGTGACTGACTACGTTTTCGATCACGTACTGTTCGTCGACCACCCAGCCTTCCACGACCTGTCGCTTGACGAAGGCCTCATGGCCGACTCACCAGACCTAACAAGCGCATCGTGGCATTCTGCGCTTCAAGCCGCGTTCGTTCCTAGTTCTGCCCAAAAGGCAAGACAAGATGTGGGTGCCCAATCGCCTACGGGCATGCAGAGCACCCGAGACAAAACAAGCGATTCTCCAGGAGGGGGAATCGTGGAAAATTCAACTCCGTTGCAAGGCGCACAGGCTTGGGACACAAAGGATGCCCCCGACAAGTTCTTCGCTCTAATTCTGGCCGATGGGACTCGAAAGCTCCCGTTGGCCTCTGTCGAAAAGAAAGACTTCGACGTTGCTATCGTCCATGCGGCGATGGCTCGTTGGAATCAGACTGATGGCAGAACACCGGCATCGAAAGCGAAGATTTGTCATGTTGCGAAGCAACTGGGCGTCGACACGTCCACAGGTTTCTGCGCCGAGCAAGGAGGAAAAATGTCAACTGAACAAGGTTGCAAAGACTGCGAACAATCCAAGAAAACCATCACTGAACTGCAAGGCAAACTCGTCACCACGGAAGCAGGGCTTACGGCTCTGATGAAGTGGAAAGACGAGACAGTCATGCAAGCGCGCTTGACGAAGGCGAACAGAATCGCCGACTTGGAAATTCAGATTGGAACTCTACAAGCGAAGGATAGAGATGCACGAGTCAAAGTCCTCGTGGGCATTGACGACGCTGCATTGGGTCCACTCTTGACCAATCTCGAATCGGTAGGAGCTGCGCAAGCAGCAATCCGGCCGCCAGGCCCCAAGGCGAAGTTCGACTTCAACGCCCCCGTACAAGGCGCAGCAGACGCACCAAGCTTCATCGAGACTAGGAGAGCAGCGATGTTCGGGTACACGCGAGACAAGACAGGCAAAATCGTAGGAGGCGCTGCCTAATGGTGAAGACTGCAGGCGTTCCCTTCCGTGAGTTCCGTCAGCGTATTGAGCTCGTCACGCTCAAGATTAACACGGGATGCACGAAAGGAGACCTCCTGATGGACAACACTGGCTACGCTCCTGCGACTGCGACTATCGCTGACTCTAACGCCTTCAAGCCTTGCGTTGCGCTGGCAACAGTTGTCGCCCCAACGGACGGCAGCCAAGCCACTGTGCGCGCAATGTTCGAAGGAGCTGTCGGAGTCACGAAACTCAACAACACTGTCGTCGCTTACGGTCAAGCACTCGGCGCTTCCGCAACTGCGGGATCCGTCGACGTTTGCTCTGTAGCGAATCTCGCGAAGTACGGTGCAGGCTGGGCGATGGAATCCGCCATCTCCGGCGACAAATCAGTCGGCATGATGCTGAGGGCTTAGAAAAATGCCAAACGATAACGAACAGGCACTATTCGAAGCTCTCCAGGCTGCCGTAGGAGGCCAAGGCTCTTTCGTGCCTCACGGCCCATCGGTCACTTTCGACCCTGTGAAGAAAGTGGTTTACCAGAACGGCTTCGAGCATCTGGTTAAGCCACTGCAAGCAGCGGGCCCCGTCCAGGTCGGAGATATTACCGCCGTGGACATCGCCATACTGCTTCAAGAAGTCATAGGCGCCGAAATGCCGTACTACAACCTGAGAAACATCTGCCGACAGATCACCATGAACGAACTCAAGTTGACCGTTCCAATCTACACGAAGATGGGCGCCAGCAACGAGAAAGTTGCTGAAATGCAAGAGGCCGACGTGAGGACTGGAGACTGGTCAAACATTGTGTTCGCTCTATGGAAGAACGTCGCTCACATCGTCATCTCAGACGAAGCCAAGAAACGCGCCAACATCGACGTCTTCGGATACCAGAAGACCGATTGCGCAATTGCGCTGGCACGTAGCGAGGAAGCACAAATCGCGACTGAACTGCACGCGAATGTGACTTCCGTCGCTGGCCACGACTGGGGAGCGATGACCGCGCCAATCAACACCAACAACCCCTACATCGACATCGAAGGCGTCGTTCCAACGCTGCAGCAAGCAGGTTTCACCGGACCCTACGACCTAGTAGCCCACCCGTTCACTTGGGCTGACTTCTGGGCGAACACTTACGTCAAAGGGTTTTTGACGGGAGCGAATTACCCGGACTTCAGCAAGATTGGCGGGTTCCCGATTCCGGGGCTGCCGGGCTTCATGGGCTATTCAAGCCCGTGGGTTACGGCGACAGAAGCCTACGTACTGCAGAAAGACAAGGCAATCATCCTAGGCCTCGGCCCGACTGAAGCCGCGTCCTACAGAAATGAGCCTTCAGGTTACGACGCGTACATTCTTCGCCAGTGGTTGCAACCTCAACGCACGCACACAGAAGCGTCTCGCAGACTCACCGGCGTCAACGCTTAGACGCTGACGCACTCATAGGCCCCACCGATTCGAGGCGGGGCCGTTCCCGCTTTCGGTTTTTCAGACCCGAAAGCCCGTATTCCTACGTTCACAATCATTCAAGGAGATAATGAAATGAGCTCAGGAACTTCAACCCAGACCGGGCCACTATACGACTACCCCTCGCCCAAGTCTGGCAAAAGCCACGAACTCTGCGAACCCAACCGACAGAGAAACTGGGCCTGCCCGATCCACGGCGCGAATCCAGGCTGGAACTTAGGCACCCTGTACGCGACGCAAACCAAAAACGTGGATGGAGATACAATCGTTAGCTGCCCCATCTGCTTTACCCAAGGACTCTTGCCGAAAGGAACCTGAGGAAGATTTCGAGCTCACGCACGAGATCGTTCAGTTCTACAACTTTCTCAGCCGCAACGTGATCGTGTGGGGCAGGAACGGCGAAGTCACTCACATCGAAACAGTCTTCAAGCCTGAGGGGATCGCTGAGAACGCGCAGCTGCTGCCCCGTCGACCTTTCACGATGGCCTGCCGCCCCATCTGCGGCCTAGATCTGAGACGAGTTCACCTAACCTGCTTAACATGCAACATTAGGAGAGCGTACTACGGCATGATTCCAACCAGACGCAGAACAATTCCCCATGTGCTGCTTCTGCGACCTACTGGCAAAGGAGGCCGCGAACGCATCCGATACATCCTCTACAAGCTCACCGTCATGATCGCTGAGTTCTTCGCAGATTGAGAGTGAGACGAAATCATGACATACGGTTCAATGGATCAGGTGAAGCAGCGACTGAATGTCGACCCCTTAGACGCCGTTCTCTGGGAGCCGAAAATAACTAGAGCTCTCCCTTCAGCCGACAACATCATCAACACCAAACTGAAGCCGTACACTTCAGTTCCAATCGTCGGTCCAGACGCCATCATCGTTGACTGCGCCAACGACTACGCTGCTGCGATCTGCCGAGATGAGACAAGCAACCCGACGTCGACCGGAATGACAGCGTCGCAGAACCCTCTTAGGCTCAGAGCTGACAAGAACATCAACGACTACATTCGAGCGACCTTCGGCGTGGATCCCGAAGCAGACATCAAAGGCGGAAAGATCTCAGGCGCCGTTCACATCAGCGCAAGCACGTACATGACCGACGAAATGCAAAACGAGTGGGCAGAATGAAACCAGTAAAATACACATCGGAACCAATCCTTCCGACTCATGTTACTGTGGAGAGTGCTAGCATCCACATTGAAGCTGTCACCGTGAACAGCCTACCGGAGAGAATCATCGAGAACTTCATCAACTGCGGCTACTTCCTAGGCCTCACTGACGACCTCGAGAAGCTCGCTCGAGCGGATCCCGTTCAGTGGCTGCGTGGCCACCCGTACCTGTTCGCTTGGTATCCTCAATTCTTCGTGGACGCTTCAGGCAAAGTGAAGCCCACCAAGGAGACCGTGGATGCCATGCAGAAGAAGGTGAGTAAGTGAAATGGTAACAGCCTTCGCAAATCAGACTCCGTCATGGTATAGCGGCGGCGAATACCGAGTCGCAGCCTTCGAATTGAAAGGCGTAACAACCAACGACACCCTTGACGTCGGAAACTACTTCAAGAAACTTGTCGCAGCCGCAGTCATCGGCGTGACAGCTTCCCAAGTCGTCACCAGCTTGACCGCTGGCATATCTGGCACTGTCATAACCATTAGCGCCACGAGCCTGGCCTTGGATGATGTCGTTATAGTCGTCTCGGGCGCCGCCGCTTAGATCTCTGAGAGGCCGCTTGGTCGGCCTCGCCTCCTATCCGTAAGGGCACTTGGTTGCCCACCGTCAAATTGAGTTGAGTCGCTTGGTCGACTCCGAAATGCAAACCATCGTTTCTCAAATGACGAATGACCTAGCGGAGCCCCCGAACCAACCCGTCACCTTCCGCTGCAATCGTTGTCACAAGGTTCTGTACATGAGCTTTCTCACGAAACGAGAGACAATGAACCTTCCCAGCGTCGGCGCAAGCGTCGCCGTTTCAATACGGGTCGACCGAGACCTGCTGCTGAAGGCGTTTCAAGATCACTGGCTCAAAGAGGGGTGCCGCTGAAATGCCGAATTGGGAACAAATGCTCGCCGACTTCTTCGACAAGACGAAGAACCCAACGATTGAAACGCAGTGGGCGCAGACGCCTCGACCTGTGAGCGTTCAGCAGAACCCGCCCTTCAGCAAAATCTTCTTTCCGTACAGAACGGACATCAGCTTTCTAGCAGCTCCTGAGCGCCAAAGCGGCAGCTACCAAAACATGATGTGGCCGGTTCTCGCCGGCGTGGAACCTAAACACGAAGCGTATCAGTATTCGCAGGCCTTCGCGACTGTTCACATGATGATCTACAGCCACGCCCGATCCGACATGAAAGGCGACATCATCACCGCCCGAGACCGGGTCAGCAACATGCGAGACCAAGTCGTCTCACTCATCAAAGCGAACTGGAACAGCAGCCTATTCGCCCCATCCACGCAAGCAACGACAGGCCCTGGGGAACGAGACCTCAGCGATACGCGAGCTTCGCCCATGTACTGGATGCGGGTGCTGCCCATCAAATTCTGGTATGAAGAATGATTGACGAATGGAGATTTGTACGGCCAGAAGCCATTGCTATTGCTCACTGTCTTCTCGAGGACCAGCGCCTCGCCATTGTCATCCCTTACCTGGTAAAGGATGGCGAAGAGGTGAATCATCGAAATGTTTGAGTCAAAATATCTGATTCGAGCAATTGAAACACATTGGGCGCCGACGAAGAGAATCGAGTGCATCAGCGTACCTGGAAACATGGAGCTGACCTTCGTCGTGCCGAACGATGTCGCTGCTCAGTTCAAGAAAGGCGGCTGGATCTCCATGCAAGTGGACGCAACGAGCCCGCCGCCGGTCCCTGAACCTGAAACCCCTAGCAAGAAATCCAAGTAACATTAGAGAGGTGAACTTGAATGGTTACAATAGGAGCAGACCTGAAGAAAGTTCCAGGCAGCCGAGTTGTCGTCGTGCTTGACAGCAACATCTACGGTGTACTGCATAGTATCACTGCTAGCGAGCAGTATCGAAAGATCATCGACGCCGTCGGTGGAACTAACAAGCCACTGTTCTTCGTCGGCCACTTCGAAGGCGCGATAACCGTGGAAGTGTACTTCACTACAGATCTCCCGACGGACATGTTTGGATTAAGCAATGGCGATCTGACGCTGCATACGGCAAGCCTTACCGCCACTGACTCGCAAGGTACGCCCGTCTCTAAGACCGCTTCGATCGTAGATGCTCGATGCTTCAAGCGCGACTATGTTCACAAGCAGGATGAGGGCTTCCTGTACAACTTCACCCTGGACTACGGAGTGCAGCTAACTTGGGCGTAACCGAACCTGTAAAGCCCGTCTTCGACAAGGAGAAGGCAAGGGCCGCAATTCAGGCAGACGCCAAGCTCGAGAAGAACATCTCCAAGTGCCGAGCTCATCTCATAGCGGAAGCTGACGAAGTAATTCCCTTCACGGACAGCAAAGGCCGGTCAGCGCACTTCTACAGAATCGGCTACACAACCGCCGTCCGCCTCGTTCTAGCGCAGATGCCGCAAATGGACATCATCGCTTGCGATCAATGTGAAACCAAGGGCGTCGACAAGGAAGAAAACAAGTGCGCCAACTGCCAGGGAGAAGGAGCAGTTCAACGAACTCCGACTGCTGAAGAGATAGCGCAGATCCGGTGGATCCAGTGCCAAGCTCTCGCGGCGACGAACCTCGAGGGTTTGACTGCAGAGCAGTTCGACAAGCTTGGCAGATTCGTCGACGAGTCAGCTGACTATCTCTGGTACTTATGGGGGCTTTCACCGAAGGCCGCAGACGAGATTGAGTTTTTTCGCCGGCACAGTGGAAGGGCAGGGTTTGGGCGTTCTCTGCTTCGACGAATTACAGCTCTGGCCCTGCGAACTAAACGGCCGACGGGGCCCTAACCAAGACATTCCGTTCGACCAGTACCAGTTCGCGATTGCTTGGATGAACGAGCGTACAGTTCAGCTTCGACGAGAAGCCGACTATCAAATGGCGAAAGCGCAGAGGCGATGATTAATGGTTGACATGAGTTTTGGCGACAGCGAAGACGTTCTCGACGGCCTAGCGCTGAACATGGAGAAATACGCTGACAACTTCCCGAAGCAACTTGACATAGCCATGGCTGCAGCTGCTGAGCTCGTACGACAGAAGCTTGTTGAGATCACGCCCAAGCGAACCGGTTTCACTGCCGAGGCCTGGGTGGTCATCCCAATGGGCATCGGTGAGTTCGTCATCACAAACTCGAACGAACCGATCGCTAGCTTCCTCAGTGAAGGTACAAGCCCGCACCCGATTGATCCTGTTTCTGCTCGAGTTCTTCATTGGGTAAGCATCAACGCGGAAGGCGCAGCTGGGGATGTGTTTGCTATGCACGTTGACCACCCAGGTACGCAACCGTTGAATCTCGAGGACGTCGCCATGCTCGAAGTTGAACCCATGATTGACGACCTGATCGACGCCGCGGACGACGCGGCCGCAAGAGAGGCGGGGCTTTAGGAATTGAGCAGCAACAAATCAACCACTAGGACTGTCATAATCAAAGGAGTCGACGACACAACAGCGGTTTTGCTGGGCGTCGCTCGAACAATTCGATCCGTTAGAATGGAAATCCACTTCGCCGAAATGGCGATGATCGCTCTCCAGAACGCTGAGGAAGCAGCTGCAGCTGGCGCTCTGACTCTCGGCGTCGCCCTAAGCGTCGCACTCCCCGTCCTAGGTATGGCCGCAGCAGCCATCGGCATCCTGGCAGGCATCGAAATCACGCAAAGCAGATCAGCGATCGCTGTCGCTCAAACCATGCCAGGCCAATTCAGAGTTGTACAGTCGACAGGCCCAGCGATTCTACACGGCGGAGAAATCGTATCGAGGCCCATGGAAGGAGGCGGCGCAGGTGGAGGAGGCGGCATCAACATTGAGCAAGTCAACATCAGCAACGAAGGCATGCCAGCCGACCAGGCATGGGCGCACGTGAGATCTCGCCTCAGAATGTTGACGTTCGCGTGGCCTAGGTGAACTTGAATGGCAACATGCTCATGGTCAGCGACAGGCGCAAGCCTCAGCCTCGGCGCCTGCAAGAACGCGAAAAGCGTCTTCGTCGCCAAGACACCGCTTCACGAAATCCCAGGCCTCGACGGAGACCGGCCTGAGGTTCTGAAAGCCAAGAGCGAACTGATCTACGCAACAGGAACCATCCAAACTCTAACTGAATGGAACAATTTCAGGTCGAGCATGAAAGGGTTGGAGAACGCGGGTGATGCCACTTTCACTTGCTCGTACCCAGTCTACAGCTCTGTTCCCGTGGTTGTTCTTCACGGCGAAGAGGAGTCGAGCGAGGAAGGAACGATAGGCTACGGGAAGTTCATGGTCGAAATGGCCGTCAGAGACCATTGATCAAGGTGGTGATTGTGAATGAGTGAACGAACAACTGAAACAAGCGCTGGGGACTCGCTTCTTGGCGCTTCTGTTTTCAAGAAGTGGTACGACGCAGCCTATCAGCAGTGGATCCGTCAATACTACCTGCGAACCCTGCTTAGCGACGATCTTGAAGCGACGCTCTTCAAATGGACCGCTTCAGGAACCGGATCAGGCTATGTGGTCGAACGAAACACTGCGATCGCATGGGAAGGCTTAGCCTCACTCCACATCAAATCTCGAACCTCAGGGGCAGCAGCAGCCGACCAGGTTTCAGCTTCTTGTCTGTTTCCGATGGCTGGTTCGAAGATGCTGAAGTTCTTCGTGAACGCTTGGCGGTTCGAAAGCCTCACTTACGTCGCTTATGTCTACTTCACCGTTGACTGGTACGACGCACTGAACCACTACACCGCCTCGATCCGGTACGATGTCGTCAACCAGAAATGGTCTTACCTGAACTCGACAAACACCTGGTCGGACATTCTCACCGGACACAAGCTCGCCGCTTCCTCATGGTTCACCTTCGAACTCGACCTCGACTTCACCGTGAACAAGTATCTGCGGCTCCTAGTCAACGACAAAACTGTGAACCTTAACGCCAGCTTCTACGCAACCGCCGACACAAGCGACCTAACTCAAGCGAAAGTCACCCTTCAGGCCACAACGCAGGGGGCGAACCCTGCTGAAGCATACTTCGACAAAATCGTGCTTACGGAGATCGCTGAATGATCCAGCCAACACGACAAGTCACCATAAGCGGCGTCGATGTTAGCGACGATGTGCTGGACATTCAAGCGGTAGACGTCTGCCTAGACCACGGGCTGCCTCACGTTCAAATCACGCTGAGCAACATCGCCAGTAAATACGCGACTCTCTGGCCACCATTCGTCGAGTCCGGTCTGTACTATCCTGGCGTCGTCAAATTCAACAACGTCGAAATCATGCAGTTCCGTTTCGAAGGCCTCAACCCAGAGCTCTCCAAGAAGAACACCATAGTCGTCGATGGCCTCGTTGTCGGCGCTACGCCTCTGCAGAAGCAGTACATGACCAAGACTTGGATCAAGCGCCAAGCCGACACGCTCATTCAAGACGTCACCGTCTACGCTACTGCCACGCATGACTACGGTAGCGGAATAACCTCCGTCTCCTACACTTCCCCAAGCCAAGGCGAACTCGTGAACTACGCGGCCAAACGGGAATACTGTCACGACATCATCCGCAAGATTCTAGAGAAAGAACAGTGGACAGGAACCATTCGAGCCACAAGCGCCTCTGCCGCCCTTCTTAACATCTTCCCCGTCAACGACGCATCACACCAACACGCAACAATCTTTCAGTACGGCGACCTAGCGAAGCAAGGCAAAAGCCCCAGGGACGTGAAAGAATCAGCGAACGTACTGGAAATCACAGGGGGCAAAAGCCTTCAGGAACCCAGCGACGGCGACAACTGGACTGAACCAACAATCTTCGGCGGCAAATCCGAGGCCTGGCATCTTCTCACTGGGTACGGCATCTTAGGAACTACTGCGACTCCGCATGCCTGCGGCAGCTATGCACTGGTAGGTAAGACAGCCAGCATTACTTCGCCGACCGGGAACCCGATGGTTTTCGAGCTTCACTTCCAAGAAGCCCTCGGAGCATACTACGATGCCATCGCCCGAAACCTGTCAGCAATCTCGTTCGAATCCGCGATTGATACGAGTGTCAGCCAGGGAAACCGATACACGATTAGGATAGCGCTTGAGGACAGCCATGGCGCCATAATTCTCAGCAATGAGATTCACGACGGGCCACTTACTCGAAACCAGTTCAGCGACATGATCTTCAAAGCGGTTCCAGAGGCGCCTGGTGATGGTTGGACGCTTGAAAAAGACGTAGGCCTCACCCCGACCTTTGACTGGACGCAGCTCTCGAAGCTGCGTTTAATCTTCAACTGGCTTATCGCGCCAGTCAGCATGCCTTTGACCTATTTCGTTGACTGCTTCAGCATGACTCAGAACTTCATTCCGCAAGTTCGAGTCGTGGACAGCACCCGCCAAGCTCTGTACGATACTAGAATGCAGAACATAGACGCTCCTGAGTACACTGAGCTGAACGACCTGCGCGACTACGGCCTGAAACTCGTCCAAGCCAGCGCCACGCCCACCTACTACGTGGACCACCTGTTCGAGTTCGACCCGTCGACGGAGCTGATCAAGGCGGGGTGGCAAGTTCGCTTCAACATGAGCAACTTTGGGATTGCGTCAGGCGTTTGGTGGCGTGTACTCGAAGCCGGCTGGATATGGAATAAGCAGGACGGCCTTCTTCTCCACTTAGTAGCCATCCCTGCGAGCTCGGGATCCTACGATTACAGCAAGAACATTAGCAGCCGAGTTTGGACGAAAGATCGAGCAGGCCTCGACAAGAACATCATCGACGCCATTCGCGCCTTGCGGAACGAGTCGGAGCAGTTCTCAGGCGTCACAGTGTTCACGGGGAACGTGGGCTTCAATGCCACATGCGATCCTTGCACGTTGAACGGGAACGCGCTGACCACGTACAACTGGAACGTGAAGATCAGCCTCTCAGCCATCGGCGCCTTCACCGGCCAAGTCAATCTCTCGCAGACGAACAACGTCAACGGAACGGTGAATCTGCAAGACTCTTCCCTCAACTTGACCGGTGAAAGCCCCGACGCCTCAACGATTCTGACCATTAGCACCTTCAACACAATCGTTGCAGGCACGTACAAGGTCACGGTCACCGCGATAAGCGCCGACGGCACCATCGACCAGTCGGTCGACGTGGCGGTCATCATTGGGAAGGGCGAGGTCATCATCACCTGTGGCGGCGACTCCGACTGTAAGGGCGGCCAGATATGCGTAGGCGGCCAATGCTACAGCACCTGCACCAGCGACGCTCAATGCTCCGACGGGTCCAAATGCACACCAGCGCCCGGCCGATCTGACGGAAAGAAAGTCTGCGTCTCCAACAACATAATCATGAGCTGCGGCGACGTTCAGGTTCCCGGTGACGGCACGCAAATCATGGCTCCTGTCGCAAATATCACAATGCCTGACACAAGCTGGAAAATCATCTTCGACTACTACGACCACGACAACTACGTTCTGAACGGAGACGCCTCATTCAACTTAGTCTATAATGGTGATGGCACCGCAACGATCTTCGGCACCTTCAAAAACAAGGGCTGGGCCTGCGGCAAGAAACTGAAGATCGGTCTCATCGTAGCCGGCGGCCAAGTCGGCACAACAAACTTTCCGCCTGCTTTGACTTGCTGGTTTAACATTGTCATCAACTGCAACGGAATGTTCATTCTTGAAGTGGCATGCAGTGGATATGGCGGCTGTGATAGTGGCTGTTCAGGATGCGGTTGGGGAGCAAGTTTCACACACCTTAGTGGACCCGGAAGTATGGGCGGGGGTTGTGGAGGCCCTTGTGGTTTTGATGATGCTTGCGGAGGACTAAGAGTACGAAGTATTCAAGGCTATACAGGTAATGTTACTGTGACCCTTAGTGGCTGCACCAACGGCGGCATTGGGAGTTGTGCACCATCAGGCGGCTGGGTTGTCACACTAGCAGTCAATCAGATAGTATATCTCATGCCATGTATAGAAGGGACTGGCGCGACTGAATTTCTAAGTACACACTGTGCTGGAGGCTTCAATACAGGCGTTCCTAGTAGCCTTGTAGCGCAATGTTGCTCTGCTACTTGTTCAGCTACTGGAACAGATGGAACCCTTGGTGGTTCAGCGAGCTTTACAACGAGTTATACATCTAGGAAGTGCTGATTTCTTATGATAATTCAATCATGGAATTGGCCTGCGATAGGGGGCTTATACATGAAAGTGCTAAATGACGAAGTAGAACCGCTCGATCTTACAGTTGCTGACTTCTACATGGATCTTAGCGGCAGACTTTCTGTCGTCGGGTGTGTGATTCTGCAGCCAACGCAGGAGTGCTTTCTTAACATCCATAGCAGTCGACCAAAGGATGAAATACACAATCTGAGGATTTCGCTACCTAACAAATCATACAACTTCACGATACCTACAGCGATTGGAGGGCCATTAGTTGGAACAATATGATTTCGATTTGAGGCAACGACCTTGAGCTCACCCTCTGAGACACAAGCAATTCAACAAACGAAGAAGCCCTGCAAACACTGCGACGAGAAAGCAGAAGGCGCCAGAATCCCTCAGGCTTTCCTGAACGTGGTGAAAGCGAACCGCTTCACGGAATCCGTGATGCAGATTGTTCGGGAATCGGGCTTTCAAATCGCGTCAGGAAGCTTGGATCCGGTTACTGCGCTGCTTGTTCTGCGTCGTCGAGTCGGCTTCATCGCTGAACAGTTCGAGGGCTGCGGGGTCTGCCGACGAGACATAGTGATGTCTGAGGAGTTCGACCAGTACATGATCGACGCTAAGCAGGCTCGCTTGACTTGGGTTGGAAAGCGCAGATGGCAGGCGCTTAAAATGTACGCTCGATTCCAGGTGAACATCGTGCGAGGCATCTTCAAGTGGGTTCCTGAAATCAAGTGGCTCGTTCTCTTCGCTGCTCTAGGCATCACTGCGCTGATTGAACACTTCTTGAGGTTACTCTGATGAGTCAAAGCGACGCAATGAAGTACGCCCGCAAACAGGTGACCGACCACGGCCACGCAACCTTAGAGGGCGTCAGAGGCATCCGCACCGATGTACCGATTCGAAGCAGCGTGCGCAGCCCGTTCCCCTTCGCCCGCATCAAGTCGAAGCAGCTTGTCAGACGATTGAACGCTGACCTGCTAGACGGATATCACGCAATAGAACTGATTGCCCCTACAATATTACGCGTTCCACAAGTGGCCACAATTGGAGATTTACCTGCATTTGGTACGATCGGGCGCCTATTCTACGTTATAGCTAGCGACGCTCTCTATCTTGACATTGGAACTGAGTGGGTTCCGCTCGCAGAGGAAGGAGCTATTGACTGGTCGAACATAAACAACAAACCATCAACCTTCGCACCTACTGCTCATGACGACTCGGCTCATACAGGTTCGATCATCCCAGACGCTAACCAAGATTTCCAGGAGAACGAGGCTCTCGCCTTCAGAGTGGAGAACATCGGTACCCTTCCTACTGCCGGCAATAAAGGCCGGCTCGTCTGCTTGACTACAGATAACAAAGTGTACTATGACACTGGCTCCGCCTGGGTCGCAATCTGAAAAAGACGACAAACCGGCGGTGGCGGTGGAATTGCACTTTCACGAACAACAGCAGGGAAAATCATCTACGACAATTTCAACGACAATAGCCTAGACGGTGCTTGGACACTCGACAAAGAATCTTACGATAGCGGGGTCGAGCAGAACCACCGATACGAACTGACTGCGGCAGTAAACAGCTATTGCCACATCCAGCGAGCAGAAGGCAACGTAGATAATCCTATCATCATCTGCCGATTACAACATGCAGGCGGTGCTAACATAACCAGTTGGGCTCATGGGCTTTGCATATGGTTCAACCCGTATGATTACATTAGAATTGGACTCTGCACGAACACGGGTAATTTTCTCGCGCAATACAACGCAAACACTGCATGGAATGAATCGTACCCAGGCTCCGCTAGTGCGGGTGTCTGGTATTGGGTGAAAATCGTAGTTTCAGCGAGCAATGTGATTCTATACAGCAGCCTTGATGGTAGGACTTGGACTCAGCAATATGCATACGGCTCACGACCCGCGACATGGGTAATCGATGCAAGTAGTCTGATAATCATAGGTACAGGTATTGAGATATCTCCGGGCGCTTACCCGAACCCTGACCTTGACAACAGCTATTCTTCAGTTGGCTCAAACTCCACACTCTACGCAGACAATCTCAAAGTGATGAAATCGGAAACCATCACCGTGACTGGCCTCGCCGACAACGCATATTTCACGCTGCCATGCGGTGATGAAGGGGAACTGAAATCAACTCTTGCATCTGGCGGACAGGCAACATTGGACATCACCGGCTATGAAGACTTAGTTCCCTTCAGTGTTCTCATCGCTTATTCTGCTGGTGGAACACTCTCGGCATCGTTCGTTGACGCGTTAGGCATCTTCGGTGGCGATGTCTTCGCGCTGGCGTAAAGCGCTCATCTGGACTGGCTTCATCATTGGATTGATCGCTTTCCTACTCGTCTTCTGACCGTCGACGTCTCTTTTTCGGCATCGTAAAACCGCCTAGCGTCAGCGCGGCAGCCAAAGCGATCAGGGGCATTGTCAGTTCGGGGATGCTGGCGTACTGGGTGCTTTGCGTGTCCAGAGACCAAGTGGTGGCCGTGTTGCTTCTCGTGGTGCTGATGAGGGTGACTTTGAAGCCCTGCTGGCCATGCGGCTGAACGGTCGTCGGATCGGTGTACGTGAAACCCACATCAACGACCTTGCCGTCTGCGCCGTAGAACGTGGCCACCACTTTCGTGTATTCGCTGATGGTGTCGCCGTTGTTCTTGACTTCTCCGACTATTTGCAGCCAGCCGAGGCTGTTCTTTGAGGAGGAGGTGTTCATGATCTCCAAAGCAGTTGTCAGAGGTTGCGCTTCCTGGAACTCCAGGGCAAGTGCGTAGCTGCGAATGTTCGCTGATTTGCCAACGTCAAATTCGAACAGGTCAAAGCCTGAGGCTATGCCTGAAGGCAGACGGTCGAGAAGAGTGTAAGTGAAGGAAGTGTCCACGACGGTGCCGGCTTGGTCTTTGAAGGTTGCGGCGACTCGCACGTACTGCAGCCAGACGTCGCCAGTGTTCTTCACTTCCCCAACCACGTGGTAGTATCCGGCCTCATCCAAGAAGTTGCTATCGTTCTGAATCACTGCGCTGGGCGAGGCTGCGACATGTGGTAGAAGGTAGATGGTAGATAGTATGACAAAGACTAGGAACAGGATCTTCTTCACTGTTTCACCTCCGGGGGTTTTAATTGGTTTTGGATCATGCGGAAGGCTACGCGGAGTTCCTGGATGACTTCGCCTTGTTCTTGGACTTGGTCTCTTAGGCCTTTCACTTCCTCGGCGTCAGCTGTCTGTGGGGCGCTGAGGATGTTGAGGTAGGGTTCGGCGAGGTTGTACTGGTCGGCGGCGAATTTTGGTTGGAGGTTGTAGAGGTCTCGGTATTGGTTGGGGTCGATGTCGTGGCCGGCCCAGAACTCGACCACGAACTCTTTCAGGTTTGGGACGGTGCTGAGGAGGCTGATTGTTAGGTCTCGGGTGTTGTGGGCTCCGTAGCCGTACCTGCTGCTTCGTTCGCCTCGCTGTTTCGGAATCAGTTTCGCTTTTCTGAGAAGCGCCAGCCATGCTTGGTTGAAGAGGGCTTTGGTGATGCCACTGTTGGTTTGTTCGCTGATCCAGACCGGTTCCCCGGGTTGGGGCCAGCGTTTTGCGCGGTCGAAGTACTCTTTGATGCTGGCTAGGGCGTCGCGGCCGATGAAGGTGAAGAAAGGTTTCTGGTTCTTGTGGCTCTTTCTGCCAGGCATCGAAAGCCGAACCGTGGGCTGGTTGGTTTTGATGGCTTCCACGATTTCCTGTGAGAAGTGGTTGCTGATGTAGATCAACCCCTCGGTGTCGGTGAGGCTCATCCATCTGCAGACCAGAATGCTCCGCAGGGGCTGCGACGCCAAGCCAATGAGTTCCCGCATGTTCTCTATGCTGAGGCGTCGGACTACGGGCGGGGTCTCGCTGCGGATCTGGAAGGCGCGGTCCACGGGCAGTATGACCCGGTTGTGCTGGAAGAAGCTCCGTGGGGCCTCGTAGGCGTTGAACTTGGTCTTGTACCGCAGCTGCGCTGGCAGGCCGAGAACGTAGGTTTGGATCAGGTCCAGGACGTCCAGTGGGTCCTGGCCTTTGGCCCACGTGATTGCCTCGTCGGGGGTTTTGTGGATGTGGGTTAGGAACCGCCAGAGGTGTGAGTAGAAGTTGGGAAACGTGCCAGGGGCGATGCGGCTTCGCCACCTCTTAACTGGCTCCGATTGGCGCCAGTCCTGGGCATACAACGGGATTCTACGGCCACCAGGCTTCCGTTTGGCTTCAAGAACCTGAACTTGGCTACTCAAACGTCTAGGCCTCATAACAGTAGTACGCACCCTATTATTGCGCTTACCCATTTATGCGAACCCATGTTTGAGTAGGAACGCTATTATGGGTAGATGGCTTTGACTCCATGATGACACTTGACGGAATACTCACCATCTCAACGGGCAACCGTCACTTTGACTGGGGCAGCTGTATTTGCGGCTCTGGCCGCATTACTCACGCTGGCGAAGGCCTCTGTTCCATTCCCGCTGATACCGTACCTTCAGATTGATTTCTCGGAGATTCCGATTCTGATGGCCTTCTTCCTCTTCGGCCCCGTCGCAGCCACGATTTCAACAGTAATCCAATGGATTTTCCTCAACTTCCAAGGAAGCGATGCTCCACTCGGTCCAGCAATCAAGTTCGTTGCGATCATGTCGACACTCGGTGGGTTCTGGTTCGGGAATGTGCTGTATCAACGGTTCAAAGGCAAAACGGCCCGTCCGACTTTGGCCTTGTCGATGATTCTCAGCAATGCAATAGTGTGGCGAATAGTTGCGATGACTGTCGTAAACTACGTGGTCCTACTCTACATTGCTCCTGTATTCTTCGGGGCTGATTACTTGGGGTTTGCCAAGGTTACGCTGGAGAATCTTCCCCTCGGCTTGCACTTGACGAGCATGGCTGACGTGCTTACTTACACGTTGTTGTTCACGGCGCTTTACAACTTGGTGAACCTACTAATCGCCGCCGTGCCTGCAGAGTTGATTGTGTCACCCATCACAACATCGTTCAAGCACATAACCTCGGTTGAGGCCTGGCTTGCGAGAAGTCTGAAGTCTTAAACGGTTCGTTTAGACGATGATCATGTTTTCTCGTCTCGGGCCCACGGATACGTAGCGGATTGGAACGTTCACTAGTTCCTCCACACGTTTCAGGAATGCTTGAGCTTCTCTGGGCAAGTCTTTCCATTTTCGAGCCTCGCTAGTTGACTTCTTCCATCCCTTCCATTCTTCGTATACAGGTTTGACTTGACCTAGCTCAACCGTGTCAGGCATGTCTGTGACAGTTTTGCCGCCGATTTGGTAGGCTGTGCAGATCCCTATTCTTTCAAATGAGTCGAGGACATCGAGTTTAGTGATCGCAATCCCCGTAAATCCATTCAATGAGGCCGCGTATCGAACCACAACTGCATCCAACCAGCCGCAGCGGCGAGGCCGTTTTGTGGTTGCGCCGTATTCGTCCCCGACTTTTCGGAGTCGTTCTCCGTCCGCGTCAGAGAGTTCGGTTGGGAAGGGGCCACCTCCTACGGATGTGGTGTAGGCTTTCACGACCCCGGTCACGTCTTTGATCCATTTTGGTGAGATACCTGCTCCATCACACGCACCACCGGCAGTCGGTGAAGAGGCAGTGCTGTACGGGTATATACCCCAGTCTAAGTCACGCATCACCCCCAGCTGTCCTTCCAGAAGAATATTCTTGCCTGCTGTGATCGCGTTCTGTATGATTGGGACAGAATCAATGATTGATTTGCCAAGCTTTTCTTTCCACACCGCCGCCTCGCGTAGCAGTTCCTCGAGGCTAAGTGGTTTCAAGCCGTAGAATGCCATCTCATGGTTCTTGAGTGGGAGAACCTTTTCCAGTCTCTGTCGTAGGAATTCCGGATGTAGCAGGTCGCCCATTCTGATGCCTCTGTATGCGGCCTTGTCGCCATAAGCTGGGCCAATTCCCCGGCGTGTCGTGCCCAAACCGCCTTTTTGTTCACCTGCTCCATCTAGAAGGCGGTGGTATGGCCAAACAATATGTGCCCTCCTGTCGATGCGCATATTGTCAGTGTTTACTCGGGCTTCCTGTAACCCCGCTACTTCTTCCAGTAGCGATGAAGGGTCGATTGCCATGCCCGCACCTAGTAGGCACATCACATTGGGATAGAAGATTCCTGAAGGAACGAGGTGCAGCTTGAAAGTTCCCAGTTCGTTTACGACAGTGTGTCCAGCGTTGTTTCCGCCCTGGAACCTGACGACGATGTCGGCTTTGGCCGCGAGATAATCGATAATGCGTCCTTTGCCCTCGTCGCCGAATTGACCGCCGACGACTACAGTGCACGCCACTAAGGTTTCCCCCCCGTTGGGGCTGGGTTTGAAATTTAAGCTTTCAGCGCCGGTCGTGAAGTTGGATTTTACGATATCCACATTCGCGGCGGTGGAATCGCACAATTCAAGCGGGTTCTAAGATTGTTCGTTGGTTCGACGGGTGAGAATAGGTTTCAGACTGCCCGTCGAATGCCATCACTGCGCTGGCTGAGAGCGCTCTGAACTTAAAGGACGCATTATCTTCCATGACCACTTTTGCTCAGTTAAGGGACGCAGCTTTCACATGAATTCGAGCATGCACGAGCCTCTGTAGATGCTATTGATTGAGGATGCTAGAACGCTCTTGATCTTGGACACCTCATAACTGGAGAATTTCTGTGATTGCTGCGGGAGAGGAGGAGCTTGCTGCAGCACCGAGAGTACTTGGCTGTAGATTGCAGCAAGGTCGCTGAAGCTGGCCTTCATTATCATATCAGTCTGTTTCGCTTCAGCTAGCGCTCCCCACTCGGTTAGGAGATGAGCACAAACAGCAGCATGAATTGCCAGCTGTCCATCTCCTGGCCGTAACTGGTGGTCTCCTCGAATGGGGACAGGGGCGATTGAATCATTCCACCTGCCTCGCAATTCCTCTAGCCGGTCGGTCTTAGAATGGAATCTCTTCTCCAGTTCGAGTCTCAGCGCATAGTATTCTGCGAGAAAATCTACTGGGTTTCCGGTCAGTTCGGGGACTGCTCCGTTGATTCGTGTTTTTGAGGGTGGATACCCTAAGTGAAAGAGAAAAACATGAGCCCCCTCATGAAACAAAATGACCATGTCCAAAGATGGGTCACCTCTCACCTCAATGTGGACCTGACCATCCACAGGGCGAGGAATCGTGTGGGGAATCTCAGTGGCTTCAACAAACGTTAGGCTAAATTCAGCCTGATCTATCTGCCAAATTCGCTTGATTTCCTCGGCAAAGTCTGGCATGCCACTCGTTTCCTAGCTTGCGACAAATTCCTTCCATTCAGATAAAGGATGGTCACATTCCAACCAACATTGGGACATTATGGGCCTTCCATGTGGAGCACTTCATCAGGCCAATTTCTGAGGCCGTGTGCTCTCAACATCATGAGTTCCCACTCCGCCCATCGAAGTGACAGTTGATGCAATATTCGAACCACCTGAGAGAGCGTGGCGTCATCTATGTAACCAAACCAACGACGCAAACGCGAATAATGTGAAGGAACGTACACAAGGACCACCTGAATCTTATGATTCTTGCCATCCGTGAACAAATCGCCAGCGAAATCAGAACGACGTTGGAAAGCCAATCGTACTGATGATGAAAGTAAGGCGGGAGATTTCATCTCGACAAGCAGAAGCTCGAGAGACTTTGCAAAGAATTCGCTTCGTTCTTGGTGATTGGCAACATATGAAGAGATACTGCTGAACCGTACAGCGTAATCGCGACCAATTCGCATGGCATGCTGTTGAACAAGAAGTTCGATTTAACATAAGGAGGCTGGGAACGAGACGGGCCGCGGGAGATTGTCGACGGGGGATAATGAATCAGTCTGCCCGTCGAAACGTCACTGCGCCGGCTGAGGGCGCTCTGCACTTAATGGACACATCATTTTCGCGTACGCAGTCCACTTCCAGACCGTTTGGAGATCTCTATCCATTAAATCTTCGGTAGCGCCTTGTGCCTTGGCATTTGGGTTTTGCTGCTTTGTTTTTCTGGGTCGTGAACTCTTGCAGTCGAGAGAGAGACTTGGTGGGGCCGGTGGGATTTGAAAGATTCCTCGACTAAGTTGCGTAGAGTAGTTGATGAAGGCGTGACATTAGCGCAATAACGACGATTCGTTGGAGTCAAGAAAAATGAACTCTGTAAGGCTACGAGTACTAATAGTACAAGTAAAAAGTTCGAGTTTGCGCGTAAAAAGTTCGTCGGCGAACATTGTCATCCTAGGGGAGTCCTACATTCCTTGACGATGCGAGAATGGTGAAACCCACCATTTCTAGGAACTACGGCCGTTTGAAGGCATCTTTCACGTCTTTTCGTGTCAGTAGGCAGATTCTCGTGTGTCCTACGTCAAAACGTCAAGAAATCTGGTCGCGTCTCAGTGATGGCATGGACAAAACGGGCTTCAGCGCACCATTTTGGGCCTGCGTAAAAAGTTCGACTGATGGATAGTGAATTGGGCAGATTTGCGCGCCTTCCACCGAACGGAAAATTTGGAAGGGTGATCAAGGTCGCTTTCCTCAAGAAGACGGACGGCTCGAAACGATGTCGCTCTCGGCGTCTTGTTTTTGTCTCTTCGCGTTTGGTCTTACCATGGTGGGATGTGGTCGTACACTCGACCGTTGAGTACGCGGCAGCCGTACGCCGGCTCATGAGAAGGTGTGCTAGGTGCTGTGGGATTCTTCGGCCTGTGACACGTACACTTTCTGTCCCCTCCGAGCTGCTTCAGCATGAAGGGAACTTTCGCTGCTTGGCACTGCTGGACCAGGTCTAGAAACCACTTCTCTTCTGGGCGGCGTGGAGGATGCTTCGAGTCCCCTGACTCTCCGCCCGTAATTACCCACCCCAAATCTTTGAGGTAGGGCCTGAGGTCTATTGGTCCGAGCAGTGGTTCTGCTGAAACCCATTTCAGTTTTGCTGGGACCGCTTGCAGGAACTTGATGCGTGGCGCAAATTTATCTTTTTCAACGCTGACTCCTAACCAAACATTGTCGTAGCCGTTTGGACCCCAATCTGGGGGAAGGGAACTTTGAATGTGTCCTGGGAATTTTGTAGATATTCGATACGTGTGCCACCAGGTCTGCCGCATGAACTTCCAGGTCAATGGCCGCCACTTGTCTGCGACTGGGTCGTCCACGAAAAAATCGCTCCAAGGACAGATGAATACCATTTTCGGGTCTTGCTGCTTCCAGTAGAGGGGCTTCTTGAAGGAGTGTGGCGTGCCTAGAGTCACTTCGTGTTCGTGACCCCTGTACCGTTTGTAGCGGGGCATCTGGCGCACGACCGCATAGCAGTTCTCGCAACCATCGCTGATAGGGCCGGGGCATCCGTGCCAAGGCCCCCAGCTTTCGCCCATTTTCGTCGCTATCTGGATCGTCGTCGTCTTAACGCTCATAGATTCACCTCCTTCGTTTCTTGTTCCCGCATAATATTCTTGTTCCAATCAGAATCAGAGAAGCAACTGTTTCTGAACCTGAGCATGTCAGTGTTGGCCAGGCCAAACACCCGACTATTCGCCCCTCTCCTCAACTCCAATTCATTGGGACGACTATCATGGTACTTTTCGAAATAGGAACGAACTCCGAACGCCGTTTCCTCGAAAATGGCATCTTATAACGGCTGCAGAGTTTCTCTATTATGCTCTCTGCTTCCTTGACGGCAGCTACTGGATCCGGCTGGTCATCGTCAACAATCAATTCGATGTGGCATTGGAAATCCTGGCGGTCTTGGACGAGCCACGCGCTGCAACCCTTGTTTTCAAACAGCTCATTGAACTCCTCAAGCTTTTGATGGATCTCCATCTCGTCGTAGACAGTTAGATTATCATCCAAGAAGCCCTCATCACCAAACGTCACTCCACATTCGAAGTAGCCTAGACGGAGCATCTCGTCGCGGCATTGCTTGCACGCCCAGCCCAGAAATTCAAAATCATGGGCTTGGTCAGAGTCTCTAGTATGAACACTCGACACCGCTCGTGTTGACCCGCACTTGAAGCACAGATTCTCCATCGCTGCCTCCAGGGCACGCCCATCGATTGAAAGCGTTAGCATCGTTCAATCTCCTGCAATTCAATGATCCGAGTCCTCTGTGCGTGCGCGGCGTCGCTGAGAAAGACGGCTGGAAAGTCTTGACGAAGCAGTTTCACAGGGCGACCAGCGGTCGCAGGAGAAAAGACCTTCTGGAAAATGCAGCAAGCCCGTAGCCTGTGCCAAACCCTCGTGGCCAGAAGAATCCGTTTGCTGTACACTGTTCCGTCGGGTCGTGGTGTGACCGTCACGTGGTAGGACGCGATGTGTCCGCCCGGCCTGCAGACTCTGACGGCCTCGCGTATGTATTGGCTGTAGGTCAGCTTTCCGGTGCCGTAGCGGGCCGTCGCGTCCTCCTTGCTGTATGGAGGATCCGAGATGACTAGGGCGAACACGTTGTCTCGGAACGGAAGGTTGTGCGCGTCGGCCCGGACGTCTGGCGGCCTCCAATTCACTCCGGAGCCAAACCTCTCAGCCAGTGGATGGGTTGTTCTCAGGTCTATTCGCAGTCCGTACTCTCCCATTCCTCCGAACTGGTGCAGCACCGGCGTAGGATTGTCCAGCAAAGTGAGGAGTTTCTTCTCGAAATATCTCGGGAATCCGCCGGGGTACTTGTCGGGCTTTGGACGCGGAAGAACCCAGGCGAGTGTGGGGACGGGTGAATGTCTTGTCGGGCCGGTTGCGCCTCCGACTTCGAGTGCTTGCAGCCGCTTGGCGGCCAATGGTGTCGGACCGTTCCAGCCTTCTTTTCGCATCACGAAGGCGACCCTGACCTGGTGGCCGTTCTTTCCGTTTGGCGGCAAGCAGTAATCGCACTTGTTGCCGCACCATGTGTCCTCCTTTCGCCCGGTCAGCTTCACTCCGGGAAGGTCGGCGGGGCACACGTATTCGCCCGCCTTCGCCTGACTCGGCTCGTCTACGACCACGGCGTAATTGTCCGTCGCCTTGTCGATCTTGTCGTCGTCCAAGCCGCCCTCAGATTTTGTGACTGTGAAGTTCGGCAGAGCGGTCAGCGGTGAGAGGTCAAGGGCGGCGTGGCTCTTCGTGTAGTACCAGAAGCGGACGGCGGGCAGGCGGCGGGCTATCTCCGCCCAAGCTAGGACATAAGACTTCGTGTGGAAGTCTCCGCTCTCATGAACCCTTACGCCGATCAGCCCCACATCCAGTATCCTTGCGACCATCAGGTCTGTGAAGTCTCTCCTCAACGACGCACGAAGGTTCTCCCTCCATGCGGCCTTGACTTTTCCTCGGAGGCCCTTCAGAACCTTGAAAGTGTAGCAGAAGCCCAGGCACTGCCAGGCCCTCAGGCACGTTTCGGGTGCGGGCAGGCTCCAGTTTCCAAAAGCCGGGTGGATCTTTCTGTTTCCTTTGACAAGGTTGATCTTTTGGGCCGCCTGGCCCCACACGTTCGGACTATTCTTGCTTCCCAATATTTTTCACTGGGAAGCACCTTGAATTTCGCGGGCAGTATCCCGCGCATTCACCGCGCACTAGTCCGGAGGGGGTGCGCGACATCAAGAATAATACGGCGGGGAGCCACGGCTACTGTGTGGTGTCCGCCAGATGGTTCGCCGATTGAGGACTACTATTCTCTATTTTCTCGTCGAGGAGCGTCCTTCACCGAAGAGGAGCAAGCGTGGGCCAGCGTGGCGCGACGAGTGCTGGAATGCGACCTCTCTGTCCAACCAGAAGAAATTGAATCCGACTTCGGTGCTTAAGGTTGTCAGCAAGTTCCGCGCCTGCGGCCTTCTGGAGCCCGAGCCCTCGTCCGCGAAGCTGGTTGAAGAACGGCTTGTTCCGACGAGGACAGAGACGAGGTCGAGGCGCACAGTCTCGACTTTTCGGGGAGCCGTTCCATGCCGCCCGACCGAGAAGGGGCGCAGGCTCGCCAAGATGATGAGGGCCATCGAAGAGAACAAGATGATGCCGGAGGAGTTCTCCGAGGACGAGGACAGAGCGGCCGAGAACGAGAAGATCGTTTCCCGCCTCGCAGCAGCAGGCTTCACGCGGGAGGACTACGAGGCCGCCATTGAGTGCGGATTGATCGCTGAGGAGTCGAGGATGTTCAGTCGTCCGACAGTCGGATTCAGGCAGCCCGGCCTGAGCGCGGCCGACCTCGTGAGCGTCGAAGTCGCCAAGTACCGTCATCGAGTAACGTAGGGTTCGGCCGCCGGTCCGCCGCCGTCGACCACTGACGTCCGATTCCGCGAGATAATCTGAAAGATCTGAAAGCTAGGCGTGAAGTTCCTCGCACCCGGAGAGCTCAGCCGGATCATGTCCGTCATCGACAAGGGACGAAACTCCTACAACCAGCGAACTATCCGGACCAAGGTTCGGCGGTTCAAGCGGAAAAAGAAGCAACCGAAGTAATCATCGCATTTCCCATCACAGCGGCTCGCGCTTTCTATCTCGGCCGACATTTTTTACCTGACGCGCAATAACGCCGATTCGTTCTAGTCAAGAAAAATGAACTTCGTGAGCCTGAGAGAAAGTGAAAGTAATGAAAATGTTCGAGTTTGCGCGTAAAATGTTCGAGTTCGAACTTTTTATTCATAGGGGAGCCCTACGTTCCTTGGCCATGCGAGAATGGTGAAACCCATCATTTCTCGGAACTACGGCTGTTTGAAGGCGTCTTTCACCTCTTTTCGTGTCAGTAGGCGGATTCTGGTGTGTTGGACGGCAAAATGCCAAGAAATTTGGTGCGTCTGAGCGGTGCCATGGACAAAAAGGGTTCCACAGCACCATTTTGGGCCTGCGTAAAGAGTTCGACTGAGGGTCAGTGAATTGCGCGTATTTGCGCGCTCATTGCGCGTTTGAAACGAACAATGCGTTATCTTGATCCTCTACGTTATTTGAGTGCAGAAGAACCCGCGTACAAAATTCTCGTCTGCCAGTTCGGATTGCGCCAGACTGCACTTTCGGCATCCTATTGGAATTGAAGGTGCGAAGCTCGATGACAACGAGTACACAACGAGAGTCTCTCTACCGTAAGAGGGGAACACACCGGAGGAAGGCACGCATTCAGAAGCGTGGACGGACCCAGTGTTCATACCCTTTTGGCGATCCAGAGCCTAAGCGCCTCCTCTACGGCTCTTTGAATGTCGCCCTTGTGTAATCCAAACTTCTTGAAAACTGTTTCGCGAAACTCATGTTCGAGTGACTCTGATACTGTCAAGTTGAGTCGCACAGTTCTTTCCTCCCCACCTTTCTTCGCTTTGCCTTTGGCCATGTGAGAAACGTATGCACGTATATGGGTATAAGCGTTTGCACGTTCCAATTCTGTGCTCTTTCCGCGTTGTCGGCCTGTTTTGGAACGGAACTTTGTCCACAATTCTACGCTTGATCATGCTATTTTTGTCTGCTTTAATACTATACAAACAGAGCTTTCGGCAATCTCTGTTGAGAGAAGAAAGGCAACTCGTCGACTGCGATGGTCGACCTCATGAACGCAAAAGGGGCCGAGAGAAGGAACTTTTTCAGTGCGAGTGCGGCTGGATGCTCATTCTTGTGCCGCCTCCGCCTCACTGTCTGAACAGGCGTTGCCGAAACTATCGGCCGCCTCAACTTTCCATCTGGCGAGGCGACTAACTTTAGCACAGCTCTACGTTCGAGCAAAGGAGCCTGAAGGTCGATGGCCTCAGAGCTTCAATCGGACAGTCCGGATCGAGGACTCGGCCGGCCTGGTATTCCAGTCTCGTAGGGTCATCCGAGACCGTGTTCTATTGGCCTCCAGCACCGTTGGGAGGAAGCAGAACGTTGGAGGACGAAAAGGCTACGCGGCGAAGTTCGCCGACCGGTTGACAGGCGAGGTCTACGAGGAGGTGTTCTTCGACTCGGGAGACGCGTGTCGGTGGTGCGATGCCTGCGAGCTGGCCGCCTTGAAGCGGGCCGAGAAGGCCGCCGCAGGGCCAGTCAACTTGAGCGGCTGAAGCAACGCTTTGCCTTCGACATCAGTCGTCATTTTCGTTCGACTCTGACACCTGCGAAGCTTCTCCGCGCCCCGGTTATCATTGAAACGCATCCTGCGAGGGCACATGCGATGTTCGACGTGCGGCCGCGAAGCGTTTTTGCTGAGCACCGCACAGCAGTGGAGGCGTGACGACTGGGTCTACACGGAAAAGTTCTACTGCTCTTCGTGCGGAACAATGTATGTTGCAGAGGGCGGCAAGACTTGGAAACTGCAGGTGGGACAGTGAATCGGCCACCTGTTCGCGGAAGCCGTGAGAGCCGGTTGCCTCTTCGTCACAAGCTCACATCGTCTCTCGTCAAGATACTTCCGCGTTCCACGGAACGCTTCGCCCGAAGAGTGAGTATGCCCTCCTGCAGGGCAAGAGCGGAGAGCGACGCACGCCGCGGGCCGTTTTGCTTTCTCAAGAACTCCATGATGACTGAGCGCACGATCTTCTCGAACCACGCGGTGCCTGGCGTCACTGTCTCGCGGCCGTCCTCGTAGTGCGTGACGAACCTTTCTGAGGCCTGGTCTGCCACTGTTGACGCCAATGAAAGGGGCTTGCCTCCGTGGGTGAATCCTGACCTGGACTCGTAGCATTGTCGCAGAAGTTCCGGGAACTTTGGGTCGTCCCTTTCGGATGCGAGTTCTTGGGGGAGGTGGGAGGAGATGAAGTGGGAGAGCTTCAGGAAGTGTCCTTCGCCCGTCTCAAAGGTGTTTGACAGGCACTCGACCGCCGTGACCAGCATGAACATGGCGAGCGTGGGGTTGTCTTCGGTCAGCGAGACCGCGACCCGGTACGCTTCGCAAGCGCGAAGGCACTGCTGCGCGTCCTTGTCGTTCAAGGAGCAGAGGCCGTTGAAAAGCGGGTTCAGTTCCGAGTCGGACTCAATCGGGCTTTTCCTTTGCCTGTGCTGTCTTCGTTGCAGAGTGATGTTGACGGTGTTGATCTTGGCCGAGTCGAACTCGATTTTCGCTCCGAATGCTAAGGAAAGCCACGCTAGGATGTACTGGGCTTCCCTTTCAGGGTTTGATGCGATCTGATCCTTCTCCCAAACGTCGGGGAATTCGAGCAGCATGTCTTCGCCGCTAGGGCTGAACGGGTCCCTCTTGGAGGGCAGAGTTGTGATCCGGTACTTGTCAAACTTGATCTCGGCTAGGTTGGGAGAGACCTCCCTTCCGCAGCTGAAGCGAACCGCAACGCGGTGGACTTCGCGCTCTTCTTTCATGCGTGGAGAAGTGTGGGCACGGCTCTTATCTGAACTTCGCAAATGGGGCACACGGACATTGGGATGCGTTTTCCCGGGAAAACGCGGTAGACGGAAAGCCCTGGTCTATGGTTCGATACTCTTTCTCGCAATTTCGCCAATGGCGGGGACGATTGCCCAAATCAACCACACAAAGACGGCGATTCCCGACCCCAAGGTGAGTGTCGACAAGCTGAGCCAGACATTTCCCGTTAGAACTAACAGTACGGCGGCCGCCAGAATCGTCCCCAGTAAGAGCGGAGTGAAAACGTACCATGTCCAAAGCATGAGTACCTTCTTGCCCATTAAACCGAAGGCGGGTTCTCGGATCTTACGCCCGACTCTTCTCACAAATCTGACCGCAAACAGAACTACATTGATTGCCCAGAAGAGAAGTGACAGCGCTCCCAACGTGGAAACGATTTCATCCAATTGTGAACTCGCGACCAAGAGCCGGTAATCCTGCCTATAGACATTTTGAGTTTTCCGGCGGGAAAGGCGTTTTCTCAGGAAAACGCGCTCCGCAGAAAGGCTTGGCAGGGCATCCGGGTGCCTTGCGTTATTATCGGTTCACTAGGCGAACTAACCCGTTCCTTAAATTCGCAGCGAAAGGTGAGGGTGAGAGCCTTGACAGGCGAACCGACCAGGGCATTCAGCCAAAAGGCCGACCTACTTGAGGTCTTCCGCTGGGAGCCGTCTACATATTTCACCAATCTGCAGGCAGAGGTAGCCGAGGAGATAGTCCTCTTCCTTCGCAACAACGGAAAGGACACAGGGCAGGAAACATACACGCACTGGAGGAGCGGCGATGTGTGGAGACTCGTCAGGGTTTCCCGCGCAGCGTTCCACAAGTTTGCTGAGTCGCAGAAGCTGTGCAGCTCACGGTACGTCTGGAAGGTCATGAGAAAGCTGGTGGCCCTCGGCTACGTTCGAGTGTTCACTCTGAAAGGGCAGAAGGGCTACGGCCTCGTTGTCAACGCCATGAAGCGGCACAAGGTGTCCGCGAGCCGCTACGAAAAGTTCATGGCACCATTGAGAAAAACGGCGAGTTGAACACAGCGGACTCACGCAAGTCCCCAAGTTTGGTCTGATAATCGCTGAAATCGCATTCCATGAAGACTTTGGTCACTCCTTCAACCGGCTGGAATCTGATGAATGCTGTCCCTGTCAGAGGGATGCTTGACATTTTATTTGGAGCCGGGAGAGAGCGCTGTACTCAAGGTTCAAAGCTTTTAGCAACTCTCTTTCAGCTGCCTTACGATGCCTTCCTAACGAGATTCGAACAGTGGTAGCCCGGTGGGAAAACCGACTGTGGTGTTCGAATCTCACAGGTTCAGATCTAAACGCCATGACTAACTAACAACCACAGCCTATACTGTTGCACTTGCTGATTTTTGTTTTGTGTTTCGAAAGTGGCTATGGCTCGCTTATTACATCGGGGAGATGGCGAATAGTTCTCATTGCCCACTGCTGAACTGACAATGCATCGTTTCCCAGACCTTAGTACTGTGTGGATTTCAATCAGTCTCTTGCACAGTTCCACTGGAAACATTGCTGGATGGTGAAACCGGTTCTCTTTAGTGGTTTTGGCAATATCCCAAATGCTGATCGAGTACCTGCTCTATGCTCGACCATCCAACTCGTTGAGCCGTCCCTTCCTCTCTTTCGGTGGTGCGTCTGGCAAGTTACTAATTAGCCCTTCGTTCTGAATTATTGCGATGAGCGCAATCCTCTATGAAGATCGAGATTTCCAGCTTTCCGGCAGGGCCATCGTATTTTTAGGCTATTTAGAGCGGCTGTGCTTCTGTTCGTTACTTTCAGACAGTGCGGAACCCATTGGAGTATTTTTCGAAATCTGGGGTAGCGTTGATTAGTCTGGCATTGATGAGAGATAGTAACGTGACTTACTGGGCAAAAAAAGGCTTTCTTCTCAACGCAATTTATGAAGGCGATCTAGGTCAACTCAGGCGAATCGGCTTTGCCTAGCTGGTGGGATTTTGCCTACCGTTTCGGAGCTCCCTGGGATTCCGGAAGACCACCAGATGAGCTGAAAGGGCTTGTTGAAGGAGGCCGTTTGAAGGATGGCAAAGTCCTTGACATTGGCTGCGGGACTGGAACCAGCGTCCTCTACCTTGCCAAGAGAGGCTTTCAAGCCTTCGGCGTGGATGCCTCAAGAGTAGCGATTAGGAAGGCAGTCGCGAAAGCAGAGCGGCAGAGCGTGAAGTGTTCCTTCTACTTGCTGGATTTTACAGACACCGAAGCCGTATCAAAAGCGCTTTCCGCTTTCGACATTTTGTTAGATGTTGGATGCTTCCATAGCCTATCAACGCAAAATAGGGAAAGATATGTTGACTCGCTTATGGTCGTCTCGCGTCCTAACAGCATCTACCTACTATGGTTCTTTATTCCCGGTTCGGGCTGGAGCTACGGCCCACCGGGCGTTAGCGAAGAGGAAGTTGAGGGAGCATTTTCCAAGCAGTTCAACGTAGTTGAGAAGCACCCGGTCGACACAGCATTCAGGCCCATGCACTTCTACATGATGCTGAGACGCCCCTAGGACCAAAGCGTAAAGGAGAGGATTCGAATCTGCCGGAGGAGGATATGGATCACGAGGAGATGTTCGGTGATCCCATTGCCTACGTGATGCTGAACAGGCTGGCGTCGAGGTCTGCGCGACGAATCGTTTTGTCTATGTCCGCGCGCCATGGGAGTTGGGGTACCGTGTGTCTTCAGGTCTGATGATTCTGGTCTGTTTACCATCGTACTCATAGGGATCCATCCTCAAAAGGCCATGGAGTAGTGCGTAATCGTCCTTCAGCACTAATCCCATTTGTTCTCTGAACCGATCGGCAAGTGCAAAGATGAACTCTCTGGCTAAGGCATCGCTCCCTTTAAGAGTTAACAATCTACGTTTGAATAGCTGAGTCATCAAGTAGGGTTGACGAAGAACGATGTTTACGCTCGAAACGACAAAGGATGTAGAGGATCTGATTGTGGGAACGACGATCTTTGGCACTGGCGGAGGAGGAAGTCCACAGACAGGAAAAGCCACTCTCGAATCGGATCTGAAGGCCGGAAGAAAGCTTCGCGTCGCGAGTCTAGACGAGATCTCTGACGAAGCTCTCGTCGTCAGCCCCTACTATGTGGGATCCGTTGCTCCAGACGTGAAGCCAAGCAAGAGAATAACAATCTCGGAACCTTTCAGTGTTGGCCTTGCGTCAATTGAGCGGCATTTCAAACGTAAGGTAGCAGCAACAGTTGCCACTGAGCTCGGTGGAAGCAATACTGCCGCAGCATTACACGTGGCGGCTCAATTGGATATCCCAATCATAGACGGTGATCTGATGGGCAGAGCGGGACCCGAACTTCACCAGAGCACAGCACACGTCTTCAATGTACCTATGGCTCCGGCGGTCGTTGTGAGCGAGACCGGCGATGTTGTCTTCATCGAACGCTATGCCGACATCGACGATTACGAAGCTTTGGCACGCTATGTTTCCGTGCTGGCTGGTGGAATCGCCGCAGTGGTCGATACGCCTCTAACAAAAACCACGGCCGAGAAAATTGTTATCCCAGGCACAATTTCCAAATCGCTGACGGTTGGGGGGGCGGTGGGGAAAGCGAACCGAACAGGTAAGGATCCGATAGAAGAGGTAAGAAACATTGTTGGCGGGTGGTTGCTGTTCCGAGGCGTTGTTCAGAGATATGAGTGGCGAAACGAGAAAGGCTTCTTGTTTGGCGATGTCACTTTAAGCGGAACAGGCGAATCCCGAGGTCATGATTTTCGGTCATGGATCAAAAACGAACATATTTTCGCTTGGCGAGACGCGAAGCCTATAGTAATGCCGCCAGATCTCATAATGTTCCTGGACAGTCGAGGTTTTGGAGTGACAAACGATGCTCTCAAAGTTGGAATGGAAGTGTCTGTTCTAGCAGCAAAGGCACCTGAGGTGTGGCGGTTGGAGAGAGGGATTGAGTTCTTTGGTCCTAGACACTTCGGGCTTGACTACGATTATGTTCCAGTAGAGATTTTGGTAAAGTAAAAAACTCGCGAACCTACTGAGACATCGAAAGTCTTATAGTTTCACCGCGAGAGCGCAGCCTCGGAACCTTTAGCGCTAAGGGTATTCCTAATCGTAATGATATGATCCGTCCGGAGAAAGAATCCGCAGTCATGAACGTCTGGGATAACCAAATCCACCTTTCGGACATGAAGCTTCATTGCAGCCACCTGGGAATCACTCCAACCTGGCACTTGGTGGAAATTCGCTTAGACTTACTCTTTGTAGACTAAAACTCATACGTGTTTGCGTCCTTTCCACGTGCTTAGTGGATCGCATGAAGAATCCTGTGACTTCCAAAGTCTTCTTGATTGGTCTTTTGTTGCTTTCAATCACCGCCACTAGAAGTCAAATTGGCGCAGCAAATCCTACCGCAACTCAAATCGGAGCAGCTTCCAAGTCCCATACGACTGGTGGGCCACATGTACCCCAGAGCGCAACTTTGACCACCGCAACGCAGAGTTCTCAGTCCTCCGACACACATAGCAACCATGGCAGGCAGAGTGGGGTTCCACCTGGTCTCGTCAACGCGTGGGCGCATTCAAACATGAGCGTGGTCGCAAGAGCGGTAACCCATGCAATCTTCCTGAATGGAACGCACGGCGTAGAGTTAGCTGAAATCGCAATCAACGCCAGCTCGAACGGACAAATGATCCGGGACGTAGCATTCAACGAAAGCGTCGTTCAAGTTGACCTCGACCACGATGGGAGAGTCGAGCTCAGTGTCAACTCGTCTGCGAAACCAACCGCCGTCTTTGCGGATGACAATGAACTCTCAGAATCCCAATCCGATGCGGGCTTGACAGTCAACAGCAATACGTGGGTATATGACCAAAACAGTCACACGTTGACCGTGTTCGCTGACCCTTCATCTATCACAATATTCTATGGCTCAGCGCCAACACCGGTTCCGGAATCCCCCTTCGCGTCCATAGCTTTCCTGTTGATCGCTGCCATAGCAGGAGCAGCCCTCGTCGCTCGGAAGAAAGTCAGAAAGTTCGTCAAGTAAACTAAGAGTAGAAGGCGAAACGGATCTTTTTCTTAGCTTCCCGTTTTTTCCGTTCGATACTCATTCAAAGTTGGGTGTGACGAAGAATTATGGTGATGAAAGTCTCTACCACCACGGTGATTGGAACGTTTCCTAGGAAATTACCAAGGAAACATTTCCCTCGAATTAGCATAATTATTGAGTAATGTATTGACAAATGGCGGTATATGCAACTAACTAATGTGCTCGACCTGTTGTCTAGGTGGCAACCTTCTTTTGCCCTCGAGTTCAGCTGCTAGCATATGCCGATCGGCCAGGGAAACGTGGACATTCCTTCCGTGATAAGATGTCTTAGAGAAATCGGCTATGACGACAGAGGATTACCGGGATGGTGCACTTATTTGTAGGAAACGGCAACCGGCTTCACCTCTCCCGTAGATTCAAAGTTCCACAAAGAATCATGCTTTCTGTCCTCTCTTCGATGATATACGTCCAAACATCCTTCATCTGCAAGCCAGGACACGACGCCAGCGCAAAAAGCAGGCGCCCCGGTTGCTGCAGCTCCTCCATAGAGAATACTTAACGAAGAAGAACCTTTCAATAGCATTGAATTTACAAATTTATGTCTGTCATCTATAAGCTCCCATTGAATTCCTGAGCATCCTTTCCCTTCTACCATTCTTTCGTCCAGATTGGGTATACAATTTTTTAGATATCGGACCATACTTTCTTTTGAGTTTGCTCTTCTCCATTCACTCCAAGCAAAGTAGACGAACTGCCTCTTTGTGAACAACTTGAGCCGTTGTGTAAATGGATTTCGGAAAATTGTGTCCATTGCGGTTCCCAAATCCTCTGAAAAGCCCTTGTATGCATAGGGACCCAGGACTGGGACAGCCGTAGGTCCTAACTCCTTTCTCCAACCACTTATGCAGTTGTATCGCGTTACAAGATGTGGACCCATATAGGCTATGTCTATTCCTTCAACCCCATGTCTGGTGACGGGGTAGATATTTCTGGTGATTTTAGACACGACCGGTCCATCTACTGTCCAATATGTGCCTTTGAGATGCAACTCAGCGTACTGTTTTCCCAAACCGAGCATGCGCGCCAACTTCAGAGCCGCTGCTCCGGCGGCGTTGATGAGTAAAGAACAAGTTACAAAGGATATCGAACCACTGGCAACATCATGTAGCTCTATCTCAACTCCTTCCGGCATCTCGCGGATTCTATGAACTTCTACTCCTCCACCGAATTTGATGCCATTCTGCCTGGCCAGAGCAAAGACTTGGTCACATAGGTCACCGTAAGATGTCATCGATTCTCTTTTGGATACCAGTCCCAACACGCATTGAACTTCTGGTTCCAGTTTCTTGATGCCAGCACCGTCCAATAGTTCCATCTCCTCTTCCGTCATGCCGTTCAATCGTCCCCATTTCTCATATTGCCGGATAAGAAATGCGTCCTCTTCCTCGAATGCGAGCGTGATTCGACCAAGCTCTTTCCACGGTAAGACGTACTCCTGCGCTAGACGCTGCCAAAGATGGTAAGACTTTTCCCACCATTTGCCCTGATTACCCTCCGGGTCTAAAAATACGGGCCTGTGGACTCCGCCCGTGTTTCGTGAAGTTTGATGGAACCCCACACCCGCCTCCTTGTCTACAAGCATGATTGAACAGTCATATAACTCAGATAACCAGAACGCCAAATTCACCCCAATCACACCAGCACCGATTATTATGATGTCGTATCTAGCCACGGCGAAAGGTCACCTTTAGGCGATATAAAGCTCCATTCGAGAGGAACATTCAGCAATATGCGGCATTCTTAGTCCCTTGCACGTCTGATGTCCAGGCTATCTGATGAACCTAGTTGTTGAAAACCAATGCTGTAAAAAGCAAAAGCATCCAAGGGCCAGTGGAATGAGGGCTAAGATCATTGAACTTGGTTTTGAAAAAAAATCGTAGGAAGGCTACTAGTCGAATGTGACTTTGAAGTATTCTGCGATCTTGAGCGGGTGCCATTGCGAATCAAAGGCTACGTCTCGCATGTTTCTTATCCGCATGACCGTTCTCGTTCCTTTCCCCATGTCTTCAAGCTTGAAATCCACAATACCATCATATGCCGCTTCCAGTTGCTTGTATAACGAATCGCTTATCGCTTTTCGCTTATCCGACGAAAGTCCCAATTACAACACAGGCGCTCCAGGAGCAACTCGATCAGGCGGGCAACTTGCCTTTCTGCTCGAGCTCGGCTGCTACTTCGCCTAGTCCTAGTCTCTCCAAAGTGATCCTGTAGGGCCAGCTGGTCTTTGAATCCCATTCGTGGAGTTGGTAGTATTGGTCGAGCATCATGTCGAGCTCTTGTTTAGAGTTCATCACTTTTCCCCATGCTGATGTGCCAGGCTCGTTCATCAGTCGCCAAGGGAGATCGTCGATTTCACGGGTAGCACCCTCTCTCACGTTGAAGCACTTCTCCAGCGTGACAATTCTCCTACCTGCCAACATCATGAGCGCCTCATCGGACTCAATACCTGTCGCAGCAGTGAAGAAATCCGCCATGGCCTTCGGGCTTACCGAGTAGGCATCGGTCGTGGTGAAGGAACAGAACCCAAGCGCATCGGTCACAGCATAGCAGTCCTCATGCCATCTAATTATCTCTGGCCTAAATTCGGTGAGGATGGGGGATGCCCACTTCTTGTCACCTGTGATCCGCTCTATCAAAGCTAAAGCTTCGGGGCTCGCGCCGAACTCGGCGAAGACCTGAGTATGTAGATGATCGGGCCCCCTCGGGTTCACAGCAAAAGCGAGTGCGTATCCCTTGGCTGAACGCGTTTCTACGCTAGACTGCTCTAACCCTTTAGAGTTGCACATGGCCCATTTCCAAGATTCGTGACCCACCCTTTCAGAGGCTCGCTTGACTCCCTCAGCCAAAAGATTCCCAATCCTACCCTCTCTGTACCCTATCCTTTGGATTATCTCCACTAGGACTTCGGCGTTGCCGAATGCAACATCAAGGCCATCCATGTCTTCTTTCCCGAGAAGACCTCGTTCATAGGTTTCCATCGCCCAAGCGATTACGACACCAGTCGATATGGTATCGAGGCCGAGGAGGTTACAATATTCGTTGGCCTTGATGACAGCCTCGGTATCAATAACGTGACTCTGGCCACCTAAAGATACGAATGATTCATACTCAGGGCCACCTGTATAGGTGCCTTTGAACTTCCCCGTTCTTATCTCAACATAGCGGTGGCAACTGACGATACAGTCATGGCACCCAATTCTCTTCTTCAGGTAGCCTTTATCCACCAAGTTTTGGCCGGTGAGAGGACCAACATTCTCTATCTGACCGTGTTGGAAATTGCGGTTCGGAAGAGCACCAAGGGCATTTACTGCCTCCACTGAGCCAGACGTTCCATACTTGTGTAGAAGCTGGATCTCGCCTTCCTTGCCTAGCGCCTCTCTGATCTTTATCGACAACTCATAGAACTTCGCTGGGTCATGGAGATTCAGTCTCTTTGTTCCTCTAACTACCACCGCCTTGAGCTTCTTGGACCCCATGACAGCCCCGGTGCCTCCTCTGGCAGCTGCATTATACACGGAACTCATGATTGCGGAAAACCGGACCAGCTTTTCGCCTGCAGGGCCAATGCAGGCCACTTCAGCCTCCTTTTCACCTACGTCCTCCTTTAGTTCTTGATTCGCTCGACGTGCATCCATTCCCCAGAAGCGCGTTGCATCCCTGATCTCTACAGCGTCGTCATGGATCCATAGATAGACTGGTGTGTTAGAAGAGCCGTGGAGCAGGAGGTGATCGAAGCCTGTAAACCTGAACTCAGCACCCCAGTGTCCGCCCATACTCGATTTCAAGTAGAGATTAGTTATTGGACCTTTGCAAGTTACTGTAGTTCTCCCGCTTGATGGCGCTCCGCTTCCAGCGAGCAAACCCGGGCCAAAGATCAGTACGTTCGCTGGCGAGAGGGGGTCAACAGTTTCGTTCACGTGCTTCCATAAAAGCAGAGCGTTTATGCCTCGCCCGCCAAGGAGGCTGATTAAAGTCTGTTGAGAGAGGTCTTCAACCCACACCCTTCTGTCGTTCAAGTCTACGTGCAGAATTTTGCTGTGATATTCATTCATGGCCCACTTTCCTCCAATAAAACACGAGCCCTCTCTTCGGCGCGGGACCTCCTATCGGCGAAGTCCCAGTGGATGATGTTTTCAGGGTCGTCTATGTCTCCCCATTTCAATGCTCCCGGAGCGCACACTATCGCGCAGGCCGGAACGCCGCCACAGTATTCGCACTTAGCGCACTTCCCCTCGTCGTCGATTCTAATGACGCTGAAGGGGCAAGCCCAAACACACATCTTGCACCCATTACACAGTTCCCGGTCGACCACATACGCCTGTGTTTCAGGGTGTCTAGTGATGGCGCCCACAGGACACGCTCTCTCACATGGCGCTGATTCGCACTGCTGACAGATGAAAGGAACGAAGACCGCTTTTGCTTCATCTTTAGAGATCCAGAGCCTTGAGCGCGACGGATCGATAATACGATTGTTTTGCATCGTACATACGTCAACACATGCCTCACAGCCCGTACATCGGTTAGAGTCGACAATTAACCGGCGACGCAATCTCTGAACCTCTTGGCCCTTGCCTGATGGGGTCTGATGACTTGCACTTTATTCTATTCGCGGCCTTTATTGTATATGAAGTATGAATTGTTCTTAGTTAAACGCGAAAAGAACTGTTCGCGAACGCTTCACCTTATGCATCAATGTTTTTCTATAGCTGGAGCTCTCCGGTGGGCCTGAAATGCCCCTTGGACAGATTAGGCTTAGGTTTAGCCGGAGTTCCCTACACCACGCATGAGATCGTGGAGCTCGCCAAGATAGTTGAGGAGAAGGGTTTTGATTCCATATGGGTGGCGGAAGACTATCTCCTCAGAGATGCCATTACCACTTTGGCGGCTGTCGCGACTGCCACTAGCAGAGTCAGGTTAGGACTACGCGGGCCAAATCCAATAATGTTCCCGAACGAAATGTCAGCTCTTGCGGAGCCTTGGGTTCAACACCTCATCCAATGCATACCCTAGGCAAGTGAACGCTAAGACTATGAACGCTATGCATACACCCGGAGGAATCACATACCAGTAAGCCCCTGCAAATAAGGCACCACGTGAGAACGTCCGTCTGCGATGTCTGGGGGCGTAAGCGACTCCAAACTTCCAGATATCCAAGCAGGTTTCGAGAGTGCCCTATCGATGCTGACAACCGTTCTAGCTGGAGCCCACTGGACCAGAGTGGTTGCTGGAGCTCTTGAGTATCATTTCACTGCATCATATGAGATGCTCGTGATTCATGATGAAATGTTCGGAATGGCGCTGAGAATCGCACGCGGAATGGAAATAAACGAGGACACGATGGCAACATCACTGATCAAGACCATAGCCCCTCTCGGTGGGCATTACATGGCGGAGAAGCATACCCTTGACCACATAACCAGTGAGAGATACCTACCAAAAATCAGTGACAAGCGCACGCGAGGAGACTGGGAAAAAGCAGGTTCAAAGAATTTGGCTCACGTCGCAAAGGACCGCGTCAAACACATTCTGGCAACTCATCAACCAGACCCTCCTTTGCCCAAGGATATTCAGAAAGAACTTGATGCGACGAAAACTGAAATAGAGAAAAGACTTGTCAAGGCGAAAGTGTCAGCCTAAGAATCTTCTTCATCTTCAAGTCATTTCCATCATAAGAGAGAGGGCAAAAATCTTATCTCTGATCAACTGGAACGGAGACGAATGAGTGTAGAGCAATCTGCTAGACCTCAAAGAAGTCATTATCGACGTAGTCGATTCCCTTAAGACGAGAATATTTGAGGTGAGCGAGACTATTCATGCAAACCCGGAGCTGGGACTCAAGGAGTTCAAAGCATCAGAACTTCTATCTTCAATTTTGGAAAAAACCGGTTTCGCGGTGGAACGCGGGATTGGGGGAATGCCTACAGCCTTCAAGGCCACCTTCTCTGCAGGCCGTTCGGGTCCGCACTTGGCATATCTAGCAGAGTACGATGCGCTCCCCGAAATTGGACACGGGTGCGGCCACAACATTATTGGAACCTCAGCAGTCTTTTCGGCAATCTCTTTGAGCAAGCTCTCTGAGAAACTGAGTGGACAGATCACGGTTTTTGGGACCCCCGACGAGGAGGGCACGGGAGGCAAGATACCGATAGTCAAAGCAGGTTTCTTTGGAGACGTTGACGCGGCAATAATGACACACCCCTGGAATCTCACGTCCCCCTGGATGCCGTCAGTTGGCGTAGCAAGTCTCACTATCAATTTCACTGGAAAATCAGCCCATTACTCTACCCCACATAGAGGGGCGAACGCACTTGACGGCGTGGTTCTGACTCTTGCAGCGCTGAACGGTCTCCGACACAACTTCAGAAATGACGTCGTCTACGGATACACAATTGACCAAGGTGGTGTTAGCCCCAGCATCATTCCAGAGAAGGCCAGTGCCAGGTTGTGGATCAAGTCGACAGATTTGCGAAACCTAACAGAGGTTGTGGACCGGGTAAAAGCATGCGCCGAGGGCATCGCCAAATCCTTAGGCGCCAGAGTCACGGTTGAGCATCAGTATCCTCTGTTCGAAGAGTCAATCCCTAACCTGACATTAATGCATGAACTCTCGATGAATTTCACACGACTCGGTATTCCTTTCAAGGCTCCCGAGGAAACATCTCGTTCACTGGTTTATGTTTCAACGGATTACGGTAACGTAAGTCATGTTGTTCCAGGCATATCGCCGGCGATATCTATAGGCCCCGAAACCCTCAGCGCGCATACTCCTGAGTTCGCGGAAGCCGCAATTTCCAAGAGAGGCACTGATGCCCTGGTTGAGATCACCAAAGCCATGGCGATGACCGGCGCGGACGTTCTCAGTAGACCAGAAGTCGTTGAATTGGCTAAGAGAGAATTCCTGAAATACAAAGCATCTGGGTTCAGTGACGTGCCCTTGGCACCAATCTACTAAGGAATGATGGATTTTGTCCGAACCGCTCCTCAGAGTGGAAAACCTGAGGACGTGCTACTTCACCAAGGAAGGAGAGACCAATGCTGTAGATGGGGTCAGCTTCCAACTACTCAAAGGGCAGACGCTGGGTATAACAGGTGAGTCAGGTTGCGGAAAGAGCACTTTGGCGCATTCGGTGCTTAGACTGTTGCCGCGCTCTGCCAGAGTCGTTTCGGGGACAATTAGCTACAAGGGCCTTGATTTAGTATCTGCATCTGAAGCTAAGCTTAGGGAGATTAGGTGGCGAAGAATCTCCCTGATTTTTCAAGCTGCTATGAACGCGCTCAACCCGGTTCGCTGTGTTGGAGAGCAGATATCTGAAGTCATCATTTATCATGAGAAAACTACAAAGCGCGAAGCTCGGAGGCGGACCAAGCGCTTATTCGAAATGGTTGGACTCGACTCTGCAAGGATGAACGACTATCCGCACGAATTCAGTGGCGGTATGAGACAGAGGATTGTAATTGCGATGGCTATCGCCTGTGAACCTGACCTCATCATAGCTGATGAACCAGCGACTGCTTTGGATGTTCTTGTGCAAGCTCAAATCCTCGACCTTCTGGATTCGCTGAAACGAGAATTGAAAATCTCGATGATACTCATCACTCATGACCTCTCAGTGGTGAAGGAACTGAGCGACTTTGTTGCTGTAATGTACGCGGGCAAAGTCGTGGAATATGCACCAGTAGACTTAATCCTCAAGGACCCCCACCACCCGTACACGAGGGCATTAATTCAGGCCCTTCCGCAAATCAGCGGAGGTAGACATAGCCTCAAGTCGTTAGCTGGTACACCACCGAACCTAATTCATCCACCCCCTGGATGTAGATTCCATCCGCGATGCCCCTTTGTTATGGACAGGTGCAAAGTAGAGGAACCACCGTTAGCAGAACATGGAACAAACCATAGGTCAGCCTGTTTCTTGCCGTGATACGACTTGACGCCACCTAGTCACGAAACGGACCCTTCGAACGACGAAAACGAGCCGGTAGTTGCAGTTGACGGCTTGAAGGTCTGGTTTCCTGTTAGGTCTGGCGTTCTATCCGGTTTGTTGCGAAAACCTGAGAAGTATGTGCACGCCGTTGATGGTGTGAAACTTGACATAAGGAAACACGAAATATTCTGTCTTGCTGGCGAGAGCGGGAGCGGAAAATCAACCACCGGCCTAGCAATACTCAGACTAGTCGATCCAACGGAAGGCAGTGTCGTATTCAAGGGAGAGGAGATTCTCACTCTCAAGAAGAAGCAACTGAAGAAGATTCGTCGCTGGATGCAGATGATTTTCCAAGATCCCTACGAGTCACTTAACCCTCGGATGACCGTATTCGATGCCGTGGCTGAGCCTCTCGAGATCCACGGCCTTACTAGGTCGGAGAAAGAGAAGCGAGGCCGAGTTGTCGAACTCTTGCAAAGCGTGGAACTGACGCCGCCTGAGAACTTCATCCATAAGTTTCCACATGAACTTAGCGGCGGACAACGTCAGCGCGTGGCCATCGCCGCAGCATTAGCTCTGAACCCGGAATTTCTTGTTGCGGATGAACCTGTTTCCATGCTTGACCTCTCGATTAGAGCGGAGATTCTGAACTTGTTGCTATCGTTGAGAGACAAACTGGGTCTCGCAATTTTGTTCATTACCCATGACCTTTCCACAGCTTATCACATCGCCGACCGGATCGCCATAATGTACCTTGGCAAGGTCATGGAGATGGGTTCAGCTGAAGACGTGATAACCAATTCGCTGCATCCCTACACCAAAGCTCTAATCGCCGCTATTCCCGGCACAGAAAGTAAGGAACAGCTATGGAGAAAGATCACCAAAGCGGAGATTCCTAGCGCCATCAATATTCCGTCCGGTTGTCGATTTCACGACCGTTGCCCATACGCCACAGACAAGTGCAGCGCTCAGCAACCTGAGCTCGTTGAGCTACGCCCAGGCCATTTGGTGGCATGCCACTACGCGGACCAAATCCAGTAATATCTACTAGAACACAATGTCAGCCCTTGCGGAGCCTCGGGTTGAGTACCTCATCGAATGCATACCCTAGGCAGGTGAACGCCAAGACTATGAGCGCTATGCATATACCCGGGGGAATCACATACCAGTAAGCCCCAGCGAATAGGGCGCCACGTGAGAACGCAAAGTTCAGCATTGTTCCCCAGCTCAGCCGCGTTGGGTCACCCAGACCTAGGAAACTAATAGTGGCCTCCGACAGGATCGCTGAACCAATAACCAAGACTGTGTTAGCGAAAAGCAGCGGCAGAATACCGGGCAAGACGTGGCGCAATATTATGTGGCGTTCAGATGCGCCTAGGGAACGAGCCCGCAACGTATATGACAGCTCACGTATAACCAACGTTTGTGAACGGGCAATTCTAGCGGTTCCGGGCCAACCAAGAATTCCGATAACGAAGATAACATTCCAGATGGTTGAGCCCAACAGAGCAGCTAGTATTATGATCAATGGAAGCGCGGGAATGATCAAGAAGATATCGATGAAACGAACCAGCACTGTCCCCAATATTCCACGGTAGTATCCTGAAAGCAAGCCAACGATGGTCCCTACGACCACCGATATTGTTGCTGCCAACAATCCAACAAGGAGCGATACACCCGCGCCCTTCAAAACTTGGCTCAGCACATCGCGGCCAACATCGTCCGTCCCGAAAGGATGAGCCCACGATGGTGGATTGAGGATCTCCGCGAAGGTGCCCACGCCCGATGTCTCGTAAGGCGTAAAGAAATTGCCAATCAGCGCCATAATAACGAAAACCACTAGCATGACCAAGCCAATCATGCCTAGAGAATTTGCGCGGAAGACATTCCACAAGCCTGCGAATTGTCTCTTGTAGATTCCGAACTTTTCGGTGTACATGATCAATACCTGACTCGCGGGTCGAGGTAAGCGTAGCACAGGTCGGTAATGAGGTTGGCAATGATCACGCTTACGGATATCGCCAAGAAAGCGCCTTCTAGGACAGGGTAATCGCGCGTCGCTATGGACTCAAAGACTAGGCGACCGATTCCCGGGTAAGAAAACACGGTCTCTGTCTGAATCGCTCCTCCAACAATCAAGCCGATGTTGAGTCCGATCAACGTGACCAGTGGAAGGAGCGCGTTCTTGAAAACGTGATCTCGAATTATCTTGACATCACCGAAACCCTTCGCCTTCGCGGTGAGGATGTAATCTTGGACACATACATCCACCACTGAGCTACGCATGATCAAGGCATACTGCCCGACTAAGACCAAGGTCAGAACAACGGTCGGCAGGAAGAGGTGTGCGCCGAGGTCGGAGAGATATGGGAGAAGGCCCTCGTTTTGCACGCCATAGGATGCGATTCCTGATGTTGGAAACCATCCCATCATCACCGCGAAGAACATTATGAAAACCATGCCGAGCCAGAATACTGGGAGCGAGTAGACGAACATAGATGAAAGAAGAGCACCGCCCTCGAATTTGCTGCCTCGTTTCCAACCAGCCAGAGTTCCGATAAGTGTCCCGATTACGATCGAAAGAATTGTCGCCGGGGTGACCAAAATCAGTGTGTTCATAAGTCGTTCGCTGACGAGGACGGTTACCGGTATTTTGTAGACAAGTGAGATACCAAGATTGCCAGAAAAAATGTTTTGGATGTATAAGAAGAACTGAACATAAAGCGGGGCATCAAGTCCGTAAGCGTGCGCCATCTCCTGCCTCATTTCTGGAGGCATCCTAGGATCCCTCAGGAGAAGGGCGAAGGGGTTACCTGGCATAGCATGAAAAAGGAGGAAGTTTAGGAGGATGATGGCGAGGAATGTTATGATGGCCGGTATCACGCGACGTGAAGCGTACTGCATTAGCCCCATCAGTGTCCCTCGTGGGCACTTTCCAAGATCGCTCTTATGTTATGTTCTAGTCTTTCGTAGCGGTGCGACGACGCATTGCAGTGTAGCCGATTGCTGCGATTGCGATAATGATGGCAACTGCTGCTACAATCCAAGGCGTATTGTCTGGAGCTGAAGCCGCGGTTGTCGTGCCAGTGGTCATAGTCACTTGCGGTGGCGTAATCAAGCGGACTGAAAGCCAGCTCCAAATGTTGATTTCCGATAGTACGCCTTCAGTCATGGAAATGAACCCTGTGAATTTGTCGATTCTGTAAGCAGCGATGTTCCTCATGTTGTAGATCGGAATCTCAGGCGACTCCTGTTGAATGAGGTCTTGCATCTGCCATACGATTGCCTTACGTTGGTCAGGATCTAGTGTGTAGCGCTGTTTTTGGTAGAGTTGATCGTAGGTAGAGTTCGACCAGCCGCTAGCACTCCATTGCGCTCTCACGGAATCAGTTGTTAGCACCCAAAGCCGCCTGTCCCAGTCAGGCCCAATGCTCCATCCCCAGAGGTATATGTCATACCTCCAGACAGGATAGTTGTAGGCGATTATTGTATCTCCATCCATGGCTTGCACGTTTAGTTTGATACCGATTTGAGCGAACCACTGTTGAATTTGACTTGCAGCCCTCATCTCCTCAGGCCACCTGTTCAGAACCCAGTAGTTGAATTCGAGCCTGACCCCTTTCGAGTTGGATCTGACTCCAGTGTGTTGCGGATCAGTGTAACCAGCGGCTTCGAGAATCTGAGCAGCGGTCGTCAGGTTGAATGGGTATGGTTGAACATTCGGGTTGTGCCAAATTCCGTATGCGGGTGGGAGGAATGATACCGCTGGATCGGCCAATCCGAGTTGAACTGTTTGGGCCAGGAGATCCCTGTCGATCGCGTACGACATCGCTCGCCTTACACGAGCGTCTCTGAGAGCCACGTTGCCAGTACCATTGATGTTGTCATTCGGCGTGAAGATGCGGGTCCAGAAGTCAGGTGAAGTGGTGACTTTAATGTTAGGATCGCTGGTCAGAGAACTTGCACTGAGCGCTGGAACTTCGCGCGCGACAACATCAATCTCACCCGTCTTCAGAGCCGCCAGCATCGTATCGTAGTCCTTGAAAAGGGTGAAAACTATTTCATCTAGGTATGGTCGTCCGTGCCAGTAGTTTGGATTTGCTTTTAGACTAAGGAACTCGCCTCTCTTCCACTGGTCAAATAAGAATGGACCAGATCCGACACATGGAACGTTGTCGAATTTGAGAATCTGGTCAGGCGTGATCTTTTCCCAAATATGCTTTGGCAACACTGGAAAACCGCTATAGGCAAGAGTCCCATCAAAACCGGCAGAAAGCGGACTCTTTCTCGTAATAACCACAGTGTAATTGTCCGGAGTATTCACAGATTGAACGGATTCCACGTATGACGCGGCAGACCCTATGTTGTTTGCAATGGCAAAGTCGTAAGTGAATTTCACATCCGCAGCCGTCAGTGGAACGCCATCGCTCCACGTTGCGTTTTTGACCAGGTGAAATGTCCAAGTTGAACCGTCTGGCGAGACATCCCAAGACGACGCGAGCCAAGGAACTATGTTCATGTTTTGATCATATTTGCCGAGAGTGTCATATGTCAATGAGAGAACATAGATAGATTCGTCCAATACCGTCACGAATGGGTTCAGGGTATCTCCCTCTGTTACCCATCCTACTTTCAGAGTTCCACCATACGGTGTCGTAGGTGCCTGTGCATTTACTGGAACTAGGACTAGAACGCTAAGAAACAAAGCGAGAAAAGCTATTCTCATAGCCGCAAATTGAGGGTACCCTATATTTAAAACTGCAGACTAGCCATGAAAAACTAATTCTTCCCAGCCTCAACTCCTTTCCTAATTCTGATCATTGCTTATCTTCGAAGTAGTACTGGCTTCTAGAGTCTCGGAGGTAGGCTTAAGTTGACTGGGCGTTTTGGCGTTCATTTCGTAGAATCTTCACAAGGATCTCAGGCCACGTGGCCTTCAAAGCATCTGACACAGAAGGGGCTAGTTGGCGGCACTCTTAGGTTTCCGGAGGGCAATCCCAAGCCAGACCAGACCCGCGATTGCTATTATCACAGCTATTATTGTTAGGGCATTGGTCAAGCCGAAGGGGTTTCCGCCCGCGAACTGGCGGCCTCCCGTGAAGTTTCCCGTGAAGTTTCCGTTGAAGTTTCCATTCGGACGAAACATCTGCCGGACGAATAAGGCGCGTACTGCTTCTAAATAGCGGAAACCGCCATAAGGGCGACACCAACCACTGTGACAAAGTACGAATATTTCACTTGTTCTTTAGCGTCCAATTAACTACACCCTGTAGTTGCCGCAGTCTTCAGGCCGATATATAATGAATATGGATGAATCATCCAAGCAGTCAGAAGACAATCCTAGATGAGCGAATTGATTGTAACGTTACTGTTTGGTGATCTGTCAAGTCAATGATAGACTTCACACTTTCTAGCCGGAGTCAATGGTAACTATCTGCTTGCTTGAAGGTGCGGCTTATCAATAGCGGCGGCCTTGGGGACAGCCCGGATTATTTGCGGTACCTAACACGCGCTTACTGGGATAGCAGGAGACTAAGAGACGAAGATCTCTGCTTTGCTCCCTTCATTTTGGATGTCTTCCTGAGTTCGCTTCAGTCTCTCAACAGACCGTCCAACCAGCGCGACTTGGCCGCCGTTAATTGCTATGCTTCCCGCTATCTCTCCCAATCCCAGTGCCAGCTCAGGTAACGACAGCGTTCTTCTCTTCCATCCCCGAACCCTTCTACACATTTCTGTGAGAATCAGTTACAGGATTCCCCAATTAGGCGGGTATCCTGAATTTTGGCTCAGGCAATTCTATTGTTTCCGGGAATGGCTCGCCGAATGGCTTTGTTGCATCAATGGCCATTCCAGACACTACGCAATCTTCTTTGGCTGAGGGATCAGCAGGGCCTCCAGCAACTCTTGGAAAAACGTAGACATCCGTGTCCGGCTGGGCCCTAGTTGCTATGGCCCATTCAACCTCAACGGGGTCATAAACATCGATATCCTCATCCACGACAACGACATTCTTTACATCGAGTCTCGATCCGTACGCGGCCAGCATTACGTTCTTTGCTTGTTCTTTGTAGGTTTGCTTGATTGATATTACAACGTGATTCTGACCAATCCCACCTGATGTGAAGTGGACAGCCTTCACCGTTGGACATGCCTGTCGAATATAGCGATAGAAACTAGCGTCTACGGGAATTGAGCGTAGGTTGTGGCCTTCGTTTGGTGGTCTACCTGGATGAATAGCGTGATAGATGGGCTCCTCTCGCGTGGTTATGGCTTTTACAATTATTATTGGGCTGTTGACTCCGGCTCCGTAGTATCCAGACATCTCGCCAAAAGGCCCTTCCATTTCCCTTACGTTTGGAGGAACTTCGCCTTCGATGACTATTTCAGCTGTGGCCGGCACCTCGATATCAACCGTCCTGCATCTGACAAGCTCTACAGGTTTTCCTCGTAATCCACCGGCGACCGCTAGCTCGTCTCCGTAAATTCCCTTAATCGGAACCGTTTGAGATGCTATTGGGATAATCGGATCCGTTCCTATTACTATGGCGACTTCGAGAGGCCTACCCATCGACTCCGACCTTTGGTAATATGCGCCTAAATGTCGACCGGCGTCGATGACGAGCGCCAGTTTATTCTTTCCCTTGACCATGCATCGATGGATAGATACGTTTCTCCCATATTCGGGGTCTTTGGCTATCACGATACTCGTTACATATGGTCCACCATCTTTGGGCGCATGAGTTAGAATGGGGAGCTTGGCCAAATCAACTTCCTCTCCCAACCAGACAACCTCTTGACAGGGCCCCTTACTCACTATTGTAGGATGGACTTCATTTTCCATTCCATGAAGAAAGTCTTTAGGAGCGCTCTCTTTGGTTGTCCCTAAAATCGAAAGCACTCTCTCTTCAGTAGCATAGACCCCTCCCACAACGGGTATTCTGTGGCCTCTAACGTTCTTAAAGTAAAGAGCTGGCCCTCCTATCTTGCAGGTTTTCTGGAGCCCTGCTGAAATCTCACATTTTACATCTACTTCTTCTCGTATTGTCGCCATTTCTTTTTTTTCTTCAAGGTAATTCAAGAATGCTCTCAGATCGTCCCACAAAGGAATTAACTCATCTATGAGGAAACACCGCATCTTCATAAGGTATCCGGGTCTGGCATCGCATCACATTCGATGGCGCAAGCGTCACAGGTCTGATACCTCTTCTCACGGTATGAGTTGTCAGGCTGCTTGATCCTCAGAACTGATTCGAAGAACAGTGAACTTCCACACCTAGGACACCGCATCAACCATCACGGGCAGGTCAGTCCCGACCTCGCTGCTTAAGCAAGGAAGCTGAATGAAACTCAACCGTCAGAGAAGAATGAAACTGAACAGCCAGCCTCAGACAAGGATTGTTCAGCGTAGAATTGTGGAATCCAGAGAGTGCTCTACAGTAGGTAAATGTAACATTATCGTCGAAAAGGGGCTTTTCGCCTTAATTCATTGATTGTGTGTGTTTTGAGACAAAATCGTTGAGGTGAAAGTTACTCTTTTCCTGGGTTTCGCAGATCAGTTCTGCTTGGAATTTTGCTAAGTCACATTTCCGCATCTAATCAGGGAACGGAGCGTGAAATAACACGGTTAGCAGAGGTGTTCTTCTAGGAAAAAGATGACCTATGCGGGGCGTTAAATCAAGCCTCACTCACTTTCTATGCCGATTTTTCGTCATGTCTGAGCGCTTGTTGCTTCAGCAAAGCACTCAGCCGCCAGCGTAATCCTCGAGACTCGCATTCGACAGCGTGGAACCAGGGCCGCAGCGATCCAAGTCACCGTTCACATTAGCCAATCAGCTAACCCAAGCTAGGAATGCCGCTGGTAAGTTGTCCGACAGCCACTGTATAGCAACCCTACGGCTGAATTGTCCGACACGGAACCTCTCGGCTCATGGAATGTCGGACAGTGTCATACACTTGTCGGACACTTGTCATACAATTGTCGAACAGTTATCGAACAGTGTCGATTGCTTGTCTTCATGTTTCTTGGGTTTCAATTGAACACTAGCGGTGGACATAGTGCTCGCGAAGTTTGGGCGATTTGTAGAATAAAGAATCAGACACAGGCGACCGAATTTTGGGTAAGCTGTTTCTGTCGATAAGTTACGGGAAGGATGATGAATGGTTAGTGGAGGTCATTAGAAGCGAGTTTGGCGTTCATGGTATTGAGTGCGTCATAGCCCAAGAGATCTCTAAGACTCCCCCGCTACCGGTTATACTGAACAAAATACAAGCATCAAACGGTTTTCTAGCGGTGATCACTTCCAACGAGAGCGACTGGATTCAGAACGAGATTGGTATGGCCTATGCAGCATATGGAGACAGAAAACCGATTTACGGCTTAGTTGAAGAAGCAGTGCCTAAAGTCGGGGGAATTCTTCCCCTCGTGTGCAAGTACCATCGGTTTTCCAAATCAAATACTGTCGAGTTGCGGAAGCTGCTTGTTGAAATCGCAAGGGAATTTACACCGGAGGCTGCTGTTCAAACGCACGGCGTTGTTGCGGTTTCTCCACAGCCTTGGCCTTATCGGGCTACTCAAGACTCAAGGTACCCCGTTGGGGAAGGAACGGAAATTCTAACATCAACGGACGACCACCAGAATACAGTCAGAGTATTGGTGGCAGTAAGGCCTCATGAGGTTCTTCACGGGGATGAGGTTGTGACGGTCTACATCCCGCCGCAGTTTGACCTGACATCACCTCTGAACAATCCTTCTGAAGAGATCCACACAGATTTGCCAGCTTCTGCGGGTGACATAATGATTACAGTGAACCCTGACGAGGATCCCAATTATCCAGGATTCTGGGTTGTGAAGGCCACGCTCAGATTCCCCGAGGCTCAGTCTTCGTTGAAAGGGGGATGGTTCAGCTTCAGGCTTTCGCAAGTCGTCGCTCCTAAGGTGGCGGGCACATACCGGTTCTACGGCAGAGATGAGATACTGGTCGTCGGGGTTACGCCTACACCGTCTCAGTTTGACTTCCACCCTATCTATGTCAAGGGTGAGTACGTGACTTGGAGTCTGTCAGGGATATTATTCCTCTCGAAAGACAAACCGTTGACACTGCCGGCTGTTGTCTGGGCAACTGGTACCGCAGCGGTTCCATCGACGCATCAGTCAACTGGCAGGAAGGTCACATCGGTTTGCTATGTAACTTCCAGGGAGAAGGGCCATTATGCTCTAGACCTCGCTCCAGGTGTCTATGACCTGTATGGTGGCGCGCTTGGCTATTCCCAATTTCTCATCGCGTCAGAACTGTCGATGTTCGAGCCTAGGGAATTGAACGGATTTGTTCTCCATTCGCTATCCCGGGCTGATGTTTCCCTTCAGGCGAGGGAAACGATAAGGAAATGTCATTACTGCGGCGCAGAATTCTCACCGACCGACATAATCTGCGGGAAATGCGGCACGCCCGCTACAGACCTCGAAACTCACTGACAGGTACCAACGGAATCCTAAGACGGCCAGAGCTAACCCAAAACTAGCCCAGACGGAATATTCCTTGCCAGAGACTCACATAAGACATGGTTTGGTTTTCCCGGCTCTAGGCTCAAACCAACTGACATTACACTAGAGACCCTAACCTTCTAACAATACTGCTTTTTTCCATCGGATTTCTGGCCCGCTTTTAATACCTTGCGAAGTATGAGAAGTAAGTGAAAGACATGGCGAAGCGGATACGACTTCTTGACGAAGAAGATCCCGCAATCAGAATCGTCGGATTCGTCGGCGGGTCTAAGTCCATCACCATTCCGACGGAGTGGTGCGGCGACCTCGGCATCGCGCAGGGGGACTATGTCGTCCTGTGGCGAGGAGTCTACGAGGGCACAAAGCACGGGTCAGTTGTGGTTATCCAGAAGTTGAACGCGGGGGCCACGCACCGTGACGGCCGGCAAACCCAAACCCAAGGGAAGGCTGGGACTAGTGGCTGACCAACGCAAAGTTACAACAAGCCTCGCCACTACCATCTACGATGACCTGAAGTCGCTGGCCGATGAGCGCGAGCTTTCCGTCGCCGCGATGCTCCGGCAACTGACAGTGATGGGAGTCGCCGAGGAGAAGACGCCTGTGATGCCGCTCGGAATCGAGGCTGGCTTCGGGCCTCCGCATCTTT